>Ga0075522_10000468_pt1 | contig 29217 bp, 25 predicted proteins | sample NGEPerA_FD_74796 | JGI IMG/M metagenome (GOLD analysis project Ga0075522, IMG submission 74796) | Arctic peat soil microbial communities from the Barrow Environmental Observatory site, Barrow, Alaska, USA - NGEE PermafrostL2-A | ecosystem: Environmental > Terrestrial > Soil > Wetlands > Peat ...
AATGTCGATATCTTGTTGGAGGGAACTCTGGATGGCATCGCCGCGCAGGAGTCGGCGATCGACAAGTTCGGAAACGTAAGGGAGGGCTCAGCCGCAGTGTGGAACGCCCGGGAAGAACTCTGGCACGACACACCGATGGTAAAGTTCACAACGCTTCCCGCACGGATCGCAGCCGCGTCGGCGTCATTCTCACGCTTCGTGACTCAAGCCACCGGGATCGGTTACGCCCAGTTCGATGGCGATCTTCAGGCACTTAGGACGGCGATGGAAAAAGACGGCGGATCTTTAATGATCTTCGGTAATACCGCAATCGACGCGTGGGGCTCGCCCGGCGACGCATTACCCCTGATGCGCGCCGTGAAGGAACAGTTCGATCCCAAGGGCACGTTGAATCCCGGCCGCTTCGTAGGTGGCATCTAAAATGACGCCTGCTCCGAACCAAGCATTCGACCGGCACCATCCGCCGCCGCCCGAGCTCATCAATCAATGCGTGCATTGCGGGTTCTGCCTGCCCGCCTGCCCGACCTACGTGCTGTGGGGCAACGAAATGGATTCGCCGCGCGGGCGCATCTATCTGATGAAGATGGCGAGCGATGGCGCCACCGCCATGACCGATCCATGGGTCCAGCACATCGACACGTGCCTGGGGTGCATGTCGTGCATGACCGCATGTCCCTCCGGTGTCGATTACGCCAAGCTTATCGAAGCGACACGCGCGCAGGTCGAACGACGGCACCCGCGATCCGCCGGCGAACGGCTGCAACGCTGGATGATCTTCAGCACCTTTCCGCGCATCGACCGATTGCGGCTTCTGCGGGTTTTCCTGCGCGCTTATCAACGATGGGGACTGCAATCTATCGTTCGCGGATCGGGAATCCTGAAGCTGTTGCCGAAGCAATTGCGCGCGATGGAAGCGCTGATGCCGAAGCTCGGAGCAAGCGGCAGCATTGCGGCTGTGACTCCCGCGCAAGGCCAGAAACGCAAACGGGTCGGCCTGCTGCTGGGATGCGTCCAGCGCGAATTCTTACCAGAAATCAATGCGGCCACCGTGCGCGTGCTGGCGGCCGAAGGCTGCGAGGTGATCGCGCCCGCCGATCAGCCCTGCTGCGGAGCTCTGATGGTCCATGCCGGCGAAGAAACGCCCGCACTCGACCTGGCGCGCCACGTGATCGACGTCTTCGAACGCGCCAACGTCGACGTCGTCATCACCAATGCCGGTGGCTGCGGATCGAACGTCCGCGAGTACGGCTATCAGTTGCGCGACGATCCGCAGTATGCCGAACGTGCGGCGCGATTCTCGGCCAAGTGCAAAGATGTCTGCGAGTTCCTGGAAGAGCTGGGTCCCCAGGCTGCCCGCAAGCCGCTGAACCTGCGCGTCGCCTATCACGATTCGTGCCACTTGCAGCACGCGCAGCGAGTCCGAACGCAGCCCCGGGCACAGCTCTCCGCTATCCCTGGGGTCGAGATGCTGGATCTGCCCGAATCGACTCTGTGCTGCGGTTCGGCCGGCATCTACAACCTGGTCCAGCCCGATACGGCCGACGCCCTGGCCGATCGCAAGGCGCAATACATTACGAAAGCCAAGCCTGATGTGGTCGCCACCGGCAACGTCGGGTGTATGCTGCAGATCGCCGCGGCGCTCGAACGCCAAGGCCAAAAGACGCCGGTGCTGCACACGATTCAGTTGGTCGACGCCTCGCTGCGTGGCACGATGCCGGCTGGCATATAGTAGTACGGATGAGAAAACTCCTCCCCGTCCTGCTGGCGACCGCGACGCTCGCCATGGCGCACACCGTTTCCGGCCGCGATGCCGATTTCGTCCGCAACTCGACCGGTGCGCATATTGCACCCTTCCTGTACCTGGGCGCGAAGCACATGGTCACCGGCTACGATCACCTGCTCTTCCTGGTAGGCGTGATCTTCTTCCTGTACAAGTTGAAGGACGTGGCGATCTACGTAACGTGTTTCGCCGTGGGCCACAGCGTTACTCTATTGGCGGGCGTGCTGGGCGGGATCCACGTCAACTCCTACATCGTGGACGCCCTGATCGGACTTTCGGTGGTCTATAAAGCCTTCGATAATCTCAACGGATTCCGGACTCTGTTCGGCTTTCAGATCAACACCAAGGCCGCGGTATTCGGATTCGGATTGATTCACGGATTCGGCCTGGCGACCAAGCTTCAGGAGTTTAATCTCTCGCGCGTAGGGTTGGTCGCAAATATGATCTCGTTCAACGTCGGAGTCGAGATCGGCCAGCTTCTCGCCCTGACCGTCATTCTCTTCGTCATGACCCAGTGGCGACGCACGGCCGACTTCGGAAAGCACGCCGTCTTCGCCAACGTCCTGTTGATGACCGCCGGCTTCCTCTTAATCGGATATCAACTGTCTGGTTACGCCTTCGGGAGCGCAGCATGAATCCCGCCTCTGTGCACATGCCCACCGCTGGCGGCTTGCTGCTGCGTGTGGCGATCGCCGCTCTCGTCGGAGCGATCCTCACGGTGTGCGTAATCATGCCCGCTGAGTACCGCAAAGATCCTACGGGTTTCGGGAAGCTCACCGGTCTGATCGCACTCGCGACGCCCACCGTCGCCAGACCAGTAGCCGCTGCTCCGGCGGACGCGAACGCGGCAGGCAAGACCACGCCCGCGCTCACGACGAACGCCTGGTACTATCCAGCCGAGTACCGGACCGACACGGTCAAGATTCCGCTCGGTCCCGACGGCGAGATCGAGTACAAGGTTGCCATGAAGGCCGGTGAATCGATGGTCTACAGCTGGTCCGTGGATCACGAAAGCGTGTACTACGACTTTCACGGGGAACCCTCGAACGATCCCAAGCACGCGGTGCGCTATCGCGAGGAGCAGGAAAACACCAAGGGCAACGGAACCTTGGTCGCTCCGTTTGAAGGAATCCACGGCTGGTTCTGGCTGAATTTGAGCGGCAAGCCGATCGTCATCACGCTGAAGATGAGTGGCTTTTACCAGCTCCACAAGATGTAAAAATCACCCCGGCACGGAGCCGCTGATTTTCGCTAAAATCAAGAAGTCCGCATCGGAATAAATGGAGGCTTCAGTATGGACGGCACACTGATCGGCGAGACGATGAAGATCAAAGGCGAGGTCACCAGCAAAGAGACGCTGCAGCTCAACGGCGAGCTGGAAGGCCAGGTGAACCTGGACAGCCGCCTCACCATCGGCCCTAAGGGAAAGGCCTCCGCGAACATCAAGGCCAAAGAAGTGGATATCGCCGGAGCGGTGCAGGGCAACATCGATGCTTCCGAGCGCATCATCCTTCGCAAAGGCGCGAACCTGGTGGGCGACGTACGAACCGCGGGAATCGTGATCGAAGACGGCGCCTATTTCAAAGGCGGCGTCGACATCGCCAAGCCGGCACAACCTAAGTCCTAGCCCAGAATCCAGCAGAGTGTCTTCCTCAGGAACCTTCACGCTGAGTCCGGATCAGCGCGCGGCGCTCGAACGCATTCTCGACGACTGGCGCGCCGGCAATAAAATCGCACGTCTTTGGTCCAGGGATGCCTCGCTGTGGACCGGCTCGGATGAGAGCAGGTGGCTCGGCTGGCTGGATATTGTCGAGGCGCAGCTGAACGACTCCGGCAAGTTCGCCCAATTCGCCAAGGACGTAAGGGAGCGTGGATTCACGCACATCCTGCTGCTCGGTATGGGCGGGTCCAGCCTCTGCCCGGAAGTGCACGCGCGCTCCTTCGGCAAGCCGGACGGGTTCCCCGAGCTGCACGTGCTCGATTCCACTGACCCGGCGCAGATCCTGGCCGTTGAGAGCCGCGTCGATCTGGCGCGCACGCTGTTTATCGTCTCCAGCAAGTCTGGATCGACGCTCGAACCGAACATCTTCAAGCAGTATTTCTTCGAGCGTGCCGGCCGCGACGCCAGCCGCTTCGTCGCCATCACCGATCCCGGCTCGAAGATGCAGCAGGTGGCCGAGCGCGACGGATTCTGGCACGTATTCTACGGCTTGCCGAGCATCGGTGGACGTTATTCGGCGCTCTCCGACTTCGGAATGATTCCAGCGGCGGGCATGGGCATCGACGTTCCCATGTTTGCTGGTCTTGCCCAGGGCATGGTCGAGGCGTGTTCGCCGCCGCATCCCGTGAAGGATAATCCCGGCGTGCTGCTGGGCGCACTATTAGGATCGCTCGCGTTGGCCGGACGCGATAAGGTCACCATCATCGCTTCACCCGGCATTCACGATCTGGGCGCATGGCTCGAGCAGTTGATCGCCGAGTCCACCGGCAAGATCGGAAAAGGCCTGATTCCGGTGGATCGCGAGCCGCTGGGCGCGCCTTCGGTCTATGGATCGGACCGCGTCTTCGTGTACGAACGTTTGGAGAATGCCCCCGACCTGCAACAGGACCTGGCCGTCGCCGCGCTCGAAGCGGCCGGTCAGCCCGTGGTGCGTTTATCGGTCCCGGACGTCTACCATCTTGGCGCGGAGTTCTTCCGCTGGGAGATCGCGACGGCCGTGGCGGGTTCCGTTCTCAGCCTCGATCCCTTCAATCAGCCGGATGTCGAAGCGGCCAAGATCGCGGCCAAGAAGCTGACCGCGGCATTCGAGGAATCGGGCTCGCTGCCGCCCGAATCCGGCGTCGTGCGGATCGAGGATGCGGATCTGGAAGCGCGCTTGCGCGCGATCTTCAACGTGACCCGCGCCGGCGACTATTTCGGACTGCTGGCGTACATCCAGAGGAACGAAGCGCACGAGACCGCGCTGCAGGCCACGCGCCTCAGGATTCGCGACGCTAAAAAGGTCGCGACGGTCCTGGGATTCGGGCCGCGGTTCCTGCACTCCACGGGTCAGTTGTACAAAGGCGGACCGAACACCGGCGTGTTCCTTCAAATCACTTGCGACGATGCCAAGGACGTTCCGGTTCCGGGGCAGAAGTACACGTTCGGAGTGGTGAAGGCGGCGCAGGCCAGCGGCGACCTGCAAATTCTTCGCGAGCGCGGCCGCCGGACGCTGCATGTTCATCTCGGATCGGATGTAGGCGCAGGTCTCGCGAAACTCGCCTCAGCTGTCGAGCGCGCGTTACAATAGAGGTCTATCACTTTCCTGATCGGGCCGGTAGCTCAGTTGGTAGAGCATCGCACTTTTAATGCGGTGGTCGCGGGTTCGAGCCCCGCCCGGCTCACCAAAACCATCAACGACTTGCGGGAGTGCCGCTTCGCGACTGACACCGACGACTGACACCGTCAATTGACGATTCCCTTCTCGGCGGGCGCTGCAGCTTCCTTGGCCTTCAGGTGCAGTTCCAGCTTTCCAGCCATTTCCCGCAACCGGCGATCGCTCACGATGTGGTAGCGATCGAAGACGGCACGGGTGCGGTGACCGGAGATCTCCATCGCCTCTTTCTCCGACAAGCCGGCCTCGATCATGTTGGTGAGCGCTGTGCGCCTCAGATCGTGGAATAGAGCCTCTGGAACTTTGGCCGCAGCGCATGCGGCCGCCCAGGCTTTTTCGAAATCCTGGACCGGGTTACCGTTGCGCTGCACCAGCAGCGCACAATCCGGCCGCGGCGTCTTCAGCGTCCGGTATTCCTCGGCGATCGCGGACAGCGCAAGGTCGAGCTCGGCGGCCATGTCGCCATAGATCGGCAGGAACCGAGGCGCGCCTTTGTTGGCCGCGCGGCGGCCCGGTAGCTCGATCCGGAGCTTCTTCAGATCGATCATGTCTCTTCGGATCTGGAGGATCATCCCCTTCCGGAGGCCCGTGTGGTAGCCGATCACCAGCGCGATGCGAGCGTAGCGTGGCAGCAGGTCCCGCACGGCCCGATAGTTTTCATGTGTGACGACGCCCTGACGCGGCTCAGCGACTGGCAGCATTTCAAAATGGGGAACGCGGAGCACCAGAGGCGGATCCTGCTGTGCACCGAGTTTCATCGCGCGGCGAATGTAAGCGAGCGCACGATTGATCGTCGCGTTGGCCGGCGCCGGATCTTCGCGCCGCCGGGCTGCGATGTAGTGCGCGATCGCCGAGCTGCCCAGCGCCAGGGCCTTAAAATTTCCGAAGTGTGCGCGGAGGCCGTTCGGCGCTTCGATCAGGCGTTCCAGGTCGTATAGCGTGCGTCGTTCCTGCAGACGGTACCGGGCGAGCATCAGATCGAAGAGCTGCCCCATCTTGACGCGCTCGGGCAGCTCGGCCAAGGATCCGCCAATCGCGGCGTCGGCCATTTTCTTTTTCAAGTAGACCACGGCTTCGTCGCGATCCGCGGTCTTTGCCGGCAGCACGATCGGCTTGCCGGCCGCATAGAACTTCACGTACCAAGATTCCGTGTGTTTGAGCTCGCCGGATTTGCTGCGATAGGCTCTCTGGAACACGGAACCCTTGGTGATCTTCGTGGCCATGTGGATCTATTTTTTATTGTTCGCGATCCAGGCGTCAAGGTCCTGGATATCGAAGCGTCGCAGCTTTCCGTCACCCACCGTTGGAATTACCTCGCTCGCGATCATGTTGAACATCTCCCGCTTCGACCGTCCGAGGTACGTTGCGGCTTCTTCGATAGTGAGCAGGCGTCGATTCGTCGCCGGATGAACGCTCAACGCCTCGCGGACGCCGGCCGCGGCGGCGGTTTTAATGCTCTCGGTGATTGGATCGATCGCAGGCAATTCCCTTCCCTCAGTCTCAAGTGGTGCAGCGGAGCACAGAAACGTCCAATCCGATATTGCGCGCCTCAGCGAGTATACGCCCTCGGCATTCTTGCGCGATGAAGTCTGCCGACGCTTGATCGGGAACGCGGATCGACAGCACGCCCGGTTCTGCGAGTTTGCCCCATTTAACCGGGGGGTCGTAGGATTCAAAGCTCGTCGACCGTAACCAGTTCTCGTAGTCCTGTTGCACCATCTTCGGCTTCAGCTTACTCCGGATGCGTGACCAGGGCGTATCCGCGTCCTCTGGCTCCGCGACAAACGCTGGAGGCTTCACGCGGCTAACAGCAGCCCCTGGTGCTGGCGCCGCCGACTCGCGGATCTTACTAGCGGCAGCACGGCCAGCGTCGCCCGCGATCATGAGGAATAGGCCCGAATCGATGGAGCCTGGCCTGGCGCGTTCGCAACGCTTGACTGCGAGCCCCATGTAGTGCACAACAGTCGCGGCTCCCATTTCCCCAAGGATCAGACCAAGGTACGCATCGTCGGGGTTTTTCCCGCAGTGCCTAAGCATCAGCGGCGTAAGTACATCGCGCAGCTCGGGCAGGCGCGGATCGTCCGTCGGCTCATTGTCCATCCCAACTCTACTTGCGATATTCGACGTAGGATCTTGTTTCCGCGTGGTCGCCGCATTGTCCGGTTCTGCAATCCGGACAGGTATTACCGGACGAAGTATCGGCACTGAGGACTCGCTTTCCTCAACGTCAATATCCAAGGAACCTTCCAGCGGGTTGATCATCTCAACCGCTTCATGAGCTTTTTGGAACCGGAGGCTCTTGCGTCCGCCGGCGGGAATTGTGAATCGAGTTCCGGCGCCTGGCGGCCGTCTATTGAGTTTTTTGAGGGGTCGGTCCTCTGCCTCGCGAAGGCCCAGGGCCTTTGCGGGGATCAATAAACACGCCTGGCGGTTACCACGAGCATTCTTCACGAATTTCGGCTCGGCTGGCACCATCAACCCGTCGCTTTCCAACTGCCGATGGACGAGACGGACGGCTTCGGTACTGCAACGGCATAGAGTCGCGAGCTCTTCGACGCTGTAATCAAGCTTCATCTCGACCCGGTTGGGATTGTCCCAATTCGCGATATTTTCGAGGGATCTCATCCTGGCCCAGACGTGAAAGGCGAGATTCCCATACACCGACGCGATCGAGACTTCCCAGTGCCCGATCTGAACAAATCCTTTATCCGGACCACCGCGGCGGCGTGTAGTGTTTTGCTGGCCGATTCTAACAGGCCCCATCGCCGCCGCAGCCGTTGCCATGCAGACTACTCCGTCCTCCGCGGCTCCGAATCTGAACTGGCCTTTAGTTCCTCCGAACTGGCCTTTAGTTGCTCCTCCGCGCGCCTTCTGCGATTTTCCAGTCGCCCAGGAAGCGGTTTCTCGGAGACCGTTATCCAAATTTTGCGCGATGAGATCCCCGAGGCGGACGCGAACAGAGGTCGGCCGGTGCGGTTGATTATTCCGACAAAATCTAGCCCTGGTCCATCGCGATCGGCGAGCGGAAGAAGCTCGAAGTCGTGGGAGTTTTTGTCTTTCACGAGGACGGGGGCTACTAGTTCTGGCAACTTCACATGCCAGCGCTCGATCAAGGGACTGACGTCTAACAACGCATCCCACTTGCGGCCACTTCCAACGTTGCGCACCTTCAGGATTCCACGATCTTCGAGCTCCGTCAGCGCCCATCGGATTCTTTCCTCGGGCCACCACAGAAACTCCGCTATTTCACTGACGGACGTTCGAACAAATTCCGGCTGGTCCTTCTCTCCAAGTGTGTGTCGGAGCACGTAGTACAAAACAAGGTCCATGGCTATCGGTAATCGTGGCGCGACGTCTGTCAAGGAGCTCGGAACCGGCGTGAGTTCCATTCCGCCCCAAGCGCCAGCCGGAGATTCGGCGACTGCTTTGTTAGCCTCTTGTCGGATTCGCTCCCAACGTGCCGATACCGCCTTGCGAGCAAGCTCGCTACGAGCTGCCGGGTCCATCTTAGCGGCGCGCGCTTTTCCGCCCTTGCTGCCCATTGCGGCAGCGACCTCAGATCGAACTTTCGGTGATAGCTTTGTCTTCGCCACCTTGAGATCCCATACTAAGCGCTTACGCGCACTGATGTCAAGGCGGCCTTCCCGTAGTCCAACTCTCGTTGTGATATTCGGCCAAGTAGAGATGGGAATTTGCGGCGCGCATCATTATTGCCTTAAGAAGTTCTCTCTTTAAGAAGGTGAGTGGGTGTGGGCAGAAGAAGAGAATAGCAACCCACACGCCCGCTCTTCGGAACCGTTTTCACAAAACTAAAAAATCAGAATTGATCAACCAGGCTCTGAAGCCTCTCCACCAACCGGCTTTCTTCGACAAGCTCATCGATGAGAGCGGCTATCTTGACGGGCTCAGGCAGCCGGCAAAGGTCTCGTTTGATACTTTCGGGAAACGGACGAGTCACATCGAGCCGCGGATTCGAGGCGAATCCGGATACCAGTTTGGCGGCCGCCTGAAGATCGCGCGCATACGCGTCCAGTGAGGTGCTCAGAATAGCCGCGTTGCTTCGAGCCCGTTTCAGATCGCCGTAGGCCCTTCCCGCGGCGACATTCCTCTCCAGGTCGGTCATCGGAAAACTACGAATAGTATAGAACGCGGATCCCGAAGAATGTTTGAATCAAGCCCGGCAACCTGCTGTTTGCAAAACATTGGCTGTCCAGCCGACAATAGCGTTTAAAGCAGCCAGTTCATGAAAGCACCACGCGAGCCAGCGGCCGGAGATCAGCAGCTCCTCGGTACCAAGGAGGTGGCGTACCTGTTGGGCGTGTGCGCCCGCACTGCCGTCAAACGAATGGCCGACGGCACAGTTCCAGCCTTCCGCATTGGGAAATTGTGGCGCGCGCGCGCCGAGGACGTGCACGCGGTCGGGCTGGCACTCTCACGACTGGCGATCGCGGCGCCCGCTCGGGAGAGCGCCCGGTCCAGAACGGGTCTTCTGTCCAGTTTCCGTACATAATTCCGCGGTCAAGTTCGACCCAGCCCAAAAGACCCGTGTTTTCATACGGGAGCACTGGTCAGAATCAGTATTTTGACCAAAACGGCGATTTGAGTTGGACACTACGCTCGCGAGCTCAGGAATTTTATCTAATGCCGAATCAGCCGGCTAGACCCTGATTTCAACAGGTGCGCGAGAGGTTTCGCGTGTCAAGTCCGTATAATCGGTTGCCAGTCAAAACCCCACCTTTTTGGCAACAGGAGTCCTCCTTGGAGACCGAACGGAAAAACACCCGAAGCTACACCGGCGACAGCATTCAATATCTCGAGGAGCACGAGATCGCCGCTCTTTTCGCCGTGATCCGTGATGTCAAACACAAGGCTATATTCGAACTGGCTCTGCACAGAGGCCTCCGCGCGTCCGAAGTCGGTTTGTTGCTTCGCTCGGATTTTCGGCCCCAGGCGCGCCGCCTGCACGTGCGCCGTCTGAAGAACGGCCACGCCGGCGACTATGTTTTGACGATCCGTGAGATGGATGCCTTGAAGCGGTGGGTGCTGATCAGAGGGGACGAGGCCGGGCCAATGTTCCCGGGACGCCGGTTTGCCCAGCCGATTTCGCGGCAGACGCTTCACGTTTTGATGCAGGCCTACGGCGCCGCGGCCGGCCTTCCAGCTTCGAAACGTCATTTTCACGTCCTCCGGCACACGTGCGGGACTGTCATGAGCGAAATGGCGGAACTGCTGGAGGTGAGTGACCACCTAGGCCATCGCGACATCCGCAGCACTATGAAGTACGCCAAGGTTCGATCCCGACGGCGCGATCTTCTTGGCGAACGTCTGGCGACGAAGTGGTGAGTCAACCCATGACGAATTTGCTGAGACGATTCCGGCTGTGGAACCGCCGGAGAAGCATAGCGAACCTGATCGTCCGCCATCCAGGGATGTTCTCCGACGTGAATCCTCAAATGATCGAGTGGATGATATACCGGTCCACGCTGGCATTTCCATCTTGTGGCGACCAGAACAGGCGGCGACAGTTCCGAGAAAGGATTGAATCCGAAATGCATTCGGCTTCACGATGCCAGATCTGATCACCCAGCAGGGTGGACGGGGGTGTGTCTGATCACCTCGGCCATCGCGATATCCCGCAGCACCCTATGAAGTACGGCAAGGTTCGATCCCGACGGCGCGATCTTCTTGGCGAACGTCTGGCGACGAAGTAGTGACTCAATCCCACCGAGCTGGTTAACTCCCCTGGTTAACCTGGCGCCGGTTAACGCACTGGTTAACGCGCCTCTTCGAAGGCCCGCCGAGGTTCTACAGGCGGCACCGGTGATCTTTGGGGTCCTTCCCAGCGCATTTCGGTCGGGGGGGCGGAGCCCGCACGTTTTCACCAGCTACAGATTTGAAATCGGGGTTGACGCGGTTGACAGGTTGACAGGTTGACACTCCACATGATGACGCAAGCCGAATATGCTCGGCGCAGAGGCTGCTCCAGGAACGCCGTTAACAAAGCAATTAAGGCCGGCAAGATCAGCCTGGTCGACCGGCTCATCGATGAGGCGGAGGCCGACGCGGCTTGGGAACGGAATCGGGATCCGCGCCAGGAAAGCAAGATAGCCGCCGGGGCGTCGGAAGCGGTTTCCGCCTACGATTCCAGCCACACAGAGCCACCCCCGGCGGGCGATGGGCTGGCTCTCACCGTAGCCCGGACCCGCCACGAGGTAGCAAAGGCCCGCCGCGCCGAGCTGGGCGTCAAGGAGCTCGAACACAAGCTGATCGATGGCGACCAGGCGGAAGCAGCCTGGGCCGGCATGATCAAGTCCGCGCGCCAGAAGGCGCTGCTACTGCCCTCGGAACTGGGCCCGAAGGTCGCTGTCGAAACAGACCCAGTCCAGTGCACGGAAATCATTAGGACCGGAATCTTTGCAATGCTCACCGAACTGGCGGAGTACCGGCCCGACTGATCCGGCGCTGGTCCGCCCTGCATCACTCAAAAAAACGAAGCGGGTAAAACACCACCATGATAGGTTTGCAAAATGAAGCGGGGATCCCGCTGCGATGAGCCGCGTCAAATTGGCCGGCCAACGAACTCTGGATCTCAGTCGCATCACCGAAACCCCGGAGTATGACTCGCCCCTGCCGGATCTCGCGATGGACTGGCCTGCTGTCTGGACTGCGTTGGGCCTGGATCAGGACGAAAAAGCATACCTGGAGGCGAACAAGCTCGAACGAGTCCCTCGCCGGCGAATCGCTGCACACCTGAAGTGGTTGCCGACACGCGTGGAAGCCGTCCGTGTTCGCGTTCAACGAAAACTCCGGCAAATCAGGCTTTCCACTTTCGAAGATTTCGTCATCCGGGGCAATAGCAGACGTTTAAGTTATAGGGAACCTGCTGGCGGCTGGGCGCTTACCGAGCTCGGGCCCGGGTTCGCCGAAATCATGGCCGCGGAGCGCGCCGATTGGTTCGGCAAGACCCGCGGAAAAAATATATCTCGCGCGGCTTGAAACATTTGCGGGCACTGCTGTTCCAAAGCCCGACTGTCGGGCCCGTGTATTGAAGAGGCAATTTCTATGATGCGAATCGTCAAGAATCCGCGGCCGTCGCTGATGCTCGTGATCGAGATCGGCGGACACGCCATACCCCTCGCTCGGGTGACCTCCGACGTCATGGTGGACGCCGCCCTGGAGAATGCCATCGCGAGCCGCAAGGTCAGAGCGTCCGGAGCTCCGCCGGCGATCGCGCGCAAGTTGGGACGGGAAGCTGCCGAGCTCGAAGAATTCATTCGCCCGATCGGGGCGCTGGAGACCGTGCACGTATGACCGAACATATTACCCTCCGCGACGCGGAGCTCAAATGGTTTTTGACGCTTCTGGCCAAGAATAAGGAGCTGACCGGTTTCCAATCCGAAATGGGTGAGGCCCTCGTCAACGGTGGGGATCTTAACCAGATCTCGGGCCGGCACGGTGTTCTTCGAAGCGAGGCGGCCGCCATCACGAGCGCGATCGACGCCATCCGCCGCCGCCGTCCAATGGTGATCCTCGCTGAGTTTAAGGCTCAGGCCGCCGAGCTTCGCCGCCAGGCGAAAGACAAACTGGAAGAACGGCAACGCCTGCTTCGAGAGACCGAGAAACACCTTCGAGCCCTTTCTCAAATTGAGGACGTGCTCTTTTGCCGCGGCATCTTGAGCGCTCAGCGCGTCGGCGCATGGCCCGGTAGTCCGGATGCCCGATACGAGATCGACGACCTCACCCCGCTTGAAGTGGGACTAGATCCAAGCAACGGCGAGCCGTTCAAACTTCCCCGATCCCGTCGGCTGCTCAATGAAGTGATTCGCCTGGAGGAAGCCGCGCAGGAGCTGGAGCGCCGCGAGGTCGTTTCGGCAGGCAACTGTCACGACGTCGACTCGGTTGAGGCGCTGATCAGCAGCATCTATAGCGATCCGCTGCGGATGGGACCGGCGCCGTCCTCGATCGTGGCTTGGGCCGATTCATGCGATGACGAGTTTTTGAAGGCCCGGGGAGGCGTCGCCATTGAAGCGCGGCGCATTCGCTTTCAATGGTCGAATGGCGAAGTCGATCGCAGTCACAGCGCCATCGAATACAAAACCAAACCGCGGGAGATGGCAGCCGCGTGACTCGGAATCCCCTTGCCACAGCCGTTCACGAAAGCGGGCACGCGATCCTCGTAGAACTCTTGGGAGGGACGTGCAAAAGCCTCTCGATCGTTCCGTCAAATGATGGCGCCGAACTCGGACACACGCTGCTGGAGTTCCCGCCGGACCGGGTAAAAAAGGTGGTTATCCTGCTCGCCGGCGGATGCGCTGAGAGCAAATTTCTGGGGCGGGCGACAGACTATTATTACGACAGCTCAGGAAGCGACTGGACGCAGGCGATTAAGTTGCTTTATGAGGCTGGCTCGTCGCGTAAGGCCGTTAAGGACTTGATGCACAGAAGTCTGGGCCTCGCTGCATCCTACATCGACGAACACTGGCCCCAGATCAGACGACTTGCTGGAAGATTGCTCGTCGCGAACGAATTGGATGGCTCGACCGTTCGATCCCTAATGCGAGAGGCTGAATCGACGAGCCGCCGATCCTTCCAGCCGGCCGCGGCGCGCGCTCCCGGTATGGCGCGGCCTTCCGGCAATGGTATCTCGCTTCGATTCCGCCAATCAGGCTGGGAAGGATTTTCTTCTGCCGTAATGCCCAGTTCCTTGCGCGAAGAATCGCGAAGCGTGGAGGCGTGCTGGTTCAGTGGAATCGATGTTCCGAGGCTGGATTATCGGACGGGCGAACCCTATCTGATGACATTGGATCCGAAAGGCGTCGTGCTCGATCGTCTGAACAATGGGGCGCCGGTTCTCGACGCGCACAACGATGGCGAGATGGCGAATCAGCTCGGCGTGGTAGACATGGCATGGGTGACCGGCCAACAGTATTACGCGAGTCTTCGGTTTTCCAAACGCCCGGCCGTCGACGGGGTTTGGCAGGACATCCGCGATCGGATCATACAGAATCTGTCAGTGGGATTCTTCGTACATGGAACACAGGAACTATCTCCGGCGGAAAACGGAACGCCGCGGCGCGTTCTCGTTACTAAATGGGAGCCCTATGAGATCAGTCTCGTCCCAGTTCCAGCCGACTTTGGTGCGACGTTCCTTCGGACCGAGCAGCCGAATTGGATGCTGGACGCCGCTCGCCGGCAGAGCCAGATCGATCTGCTGCGTTTGCGCGCGGCCTGAGCATTAGTAGAGTTGCGGGCGACACGCTGACGAGCTTTTTCGACTCGGATCGTTTTTCACTCGTCGGTTTTCGGCGCCCAGTGTGGGGCCAGGCGCGGCTCTCCTTCCCCGCGTCTCGCCCCTGGCAGGAATCTATATGTATAGAACCATCGAACAGCAAGCAGTGAAATCGGCAAATCTGGCAGGACTTCTATTGCCCCACGAGCTCGCGAGCGTCCGCGAGCATCGGAACCGACCCAACTCGATCGAGGCGTCTGCGGTCAGCCATGCGCGCCGTCGCCACATCGAACTGAAGAACTTAATTCCGTCCCAAGAAAAGGTTCGTCTATGAAGACAGCAACATCCCCAGTTTTTGACACCACCGCGGAGTTTAGCGTTTCGATCCGCTCCGGAGGGCAAAAGACCTGTCGCCTCCGCTGGCCCACCGATGACGAGTTCTGCGATCGGACTCGGGCACGCAAGACCGTGCGACGCGCATCCGGCCGCGGCCAAGGATCGATCGAAGTGACGAATGCCGCAGAGGTCGACGCGGAGTTGTTCGACAAGGTCAGGCTCGACACGGATGGTCCGGCCTTCGATGAGTTCGAGAAATCGAAAGCTCTCGCACGTCTCGAACGGTGCGAGGTCATAGAGAGCGAGCTCGCCGGCGACGAATTCCATGTGACCCTCGCCGTTCCAGGCGGAGAGACACGTCATATCCTCAGGGTTCCGATGCAGAAAGACGTTGTGGAGTACGGCCGGCAGTCCGTCCGCGTCGTAGACACCGGCCGTCGAAGCCAATCAATCAACGTGGCGCTCGAGCCTGCCGGCGCCCTATACGACAAGGTCATGGTGAAGACCGAAGGCTACGGCGGCTCCGTACCGATCACGCACAAGGAAGCTGCGATTCAGGAACTTCTCCAGAGTCTCCGGGAGGAAGATGAAACCGGCCCTTTGTAGACGAGAGCGTCTGGCCCGAAAAGCCGTCGCTCCGTTTTCTGATCCGTTGCTCCCTCCGACGTGCTGAATTGTGCGGGGGCACCCGCGACTGTCCAGACGTCCGCCTGGCGGAGTGCGGCACCTGTGAAAACCAGTGGCAGCCGGCGAACGTCAGAGATCCGGGTAGCTGTCCGGAATGCGGCGGCCGAGCACAATACCATCCTCTGCCGTGCGATCAGTGTCCTCTCGAGAAACTGAAGCAAGCGGAACTGGGCCCGGTCGGCGCTCTGATCGGAAGGGCCGGAGGACTGCTCGCAGCGTGCGAGATTGGCATGAGCGTGGGCTTGTCTGACGTGACCACGCTCGAATTCGCGGCCATGACGACGATCGTTCAGGAACGCGGGAAGCTCCAGGCCGAACGCGAAGCAAATGCAAGGTTAAATCCGAATGACTGACCCGAAAAAGATGGTAATTACCATCGACGTCAACGATGCGCCGGCGCAAGCCGCGGCGAAGCGCACTGGCGCAGCGCTCAGTGATGAGGTCGGCAAAGGCGCGGAAACCGGGAGTCAGCGTGCTTCCCGAGCTCTGGACCAGATCCAGAACGCGGCATCAACAGCCGCGGCCGGCATCAAGAAGACGTTCGAACTTGTCGCTACGTCGGCAGGTGTCGCCTTTGCGGCTCAGTCGGAAAATATCGGCTCGCTCATCAACACTTACCGTGCGGCGCGAATTATCCTCAGTCCGACCGCCTTCACGGCCGTCACGATTGCCGGCGGCATCGCCGTGGAAGTCATCGGCCGAACTGTAGCTGCCCAGGCGAGGATGATCGACAGCCAAGCGCTGATCGCCGCCAAGGCGAATCTGGCCTACGAGGATGTTGAACGGCTCAGCTTTGTGGCAGAGCGTGCTGGAACAGGTGCGCAAACCTTTGTCGATGCATACGGGGTGCTCGCGTCGAGGTTGGAGAATGGCAGCACGAAATCAGCGCTGCAAGAGCTCAACGTTGATTTCACCGATATCCTCGGATCCAGCCGATCCGCGCAGGAGGTTTTCGGGGAGCTGGGCGGCGCATTCGCCGCCGTCAAAGATCCCGCGGACAAAGCACGCCTTTCGGTCGCGTTATTCGGCAACGAGCTCGGTGAGAAGATACTCCCGAATCTTAATGCGCGTCTTGCTGAGAACGTCCAGCGGTTTCAGGATTGGAGTCTCGCCCTCGATCCGTCCGCGCGTAAGGCGGTGACGGCGCTCCGCAACGAAGTGCAAGACCTCGAGGACAATTTCTTGGGCGTGGGGGATGCCACGGTCGCACTCGCGCGGAAACTCAAACAGGAACTCGTTGTGGGCGTTGCCGAAGGCGCCGCTACTTTCCGCGGGCTGAATGACCAGCTCGATCGGGTGCGAAATGGCGCTCCCGTGGGCGGCAATATAGCCGTCCCCCTCAATCCTCCGAGTGCCGAAGCACTGGCGCGCGATTTCCGCGATGCCGCAGGTCCAGATATTCGCAGGTTGGTAGGTTCCGGATCCACTAATCGTGCGGTCGCGCCCACAATCGCGCCGCAGATCCAGACGGCCGCTAACCTCGCAGGCGCGTTTGATAAGACCGATGCGGGACTCACTCGCCAGCTCAGTTCGCTTCAGAAACAGCATGATCTATACCTCGATGCCGCGCGCGCCGGCGGGATTCTCGCCGCCGCATCGGGACCGTTGGTGGCAGCAACCAATGCGCAGATCGATTCAATCCTCAAAGAGATCGATGCCCGGAAGCAGCTCGAGCAACGCCAACGAGCGAACCAGGCCGCCGAGCAAGCCGCTTCGGAAGTATTGATCAGGGCGCAGCTCACGCAGAAATACAACGGCGAGCAGCTTCTCGCCCAGCGTGACGAGGAGATCCGCCAGAACGGTAAGACGGCCAAAGCGCTCACGGATCTGGCGGGTGCCTATGACATCCTGATCGATCGAGAACTGAAGGATCGACAAATCAAATTCGACAAGGAAGGCTCCAAGCTCTTGCAGGATTCGACCGACAAGCGAGCCGCGGCAGAGCAATCGGTTCTGGATGTGCGGAACAGGGCCACCATCGAGACCACGCAAAAGCTCGACCAGAATCAGCAGCAAATCGACGATGCGCGATTGAAGCGCCAGATGGACGGGCTCGAAGCCACGCGCGATGCGGAGCTACGTTCCGTCGAGGCTGTCGGCAACCAGTCGGTAGCCGCAAGAGTTTCGGCCGAACAGCGGAAGGAAGAAATCACCGAAACTTACCTCAACCAGGTGGAAGCGCTCGAGAGCGAGCAAATTGATCGCAGATATCAGCGCGAGATGCGGTCCTTCGAAGTTCTTCACCAGGCCAAACTCATCAGCGAGCAGCAATATCAAACCATCGTTGCCAGCATGCAGTCCGCTGCGGATGAGGATCATCAATCTGCCGAGCAGAGTATCCAGGCAAAAATAGATGCGGCGCGACAGGATGCCGTGACACGCTCAGCTCAGATCGTCCGCGACCACAACCAGGAGGTCTTCACTTCCTTGAAGCAGGAGGCCGGTGGTGTCTTCGATGCGCTTTTGACGAAGGGGCAGTCGGTCTGGTCGGCTCTCGGCAACTCTTTCAAGACGGCGATTCTCACGGCCATTAAGGACGTTGTGACCTCGCGCATCGCCGCCAGCCTGACGCAGATATTCACCGGAGCGAAGGTCAATCTCAACGGGCTCGGCGGTCCGCCCTCATTCGGCGCGACCTCGGCACCCGCGGGCGGCGGAGGAATTCTTGGCAGCCTTGGCGGCCTTCTTGGAATCGGTGCGCTCGGCGCGAGCCCATCCTTCGGCGCATCGGGACTTGGCGGCGGCGTCTTCGGCGGAAGCAGCACGCTTGGAAAGCCCGGAGGAACGCCCGGATTCGCGAATCTCCCGCTGAACCTCGGCTCCGGAACGGCCACTACCGCCGGCGGACTCGGAGGATCCAAAGGCCTCGGCGGATTGGGCGCCCTCGCGAGCCTCAAAAGTCTGTTCTTCAACTCGGGAGGCGTGAATCTGGCGCCCGGCCTGGCTCTGGGACCGTCCGGAATACTCGGGACGCTGGGCGGGATCGCGGCCTCGCCGGGCGCGGCCATCCTCGGCGGCATGACGGCGGCGAGCACGCTTGGGCGTCCCGGGCTCGGCAATGCCCTCGCAGGACTCGCCTCGTCGACGCTCACGGGTTTCGCGGTCGGATCGATGATCGGCCCGATTGGAGCCCTTCTGGGCGCGGGAATCGGAGCGGCTGTGGGTGGAATTGGCGCGCTGGTCGGGGTGTTACGCAAATCCTCCGAGCAAAAGATCGTCGAGAGGGTGAAAGCGGTTTACGGGGTGGACATCCCGAAATCCATCGCTCACGATCCGCTGTTGGGGATCATCCAGCAGAGCTTCGGTGGCAACGTCGATTTCGGCGTCCGGTCTCCACAGATCGCGAACCTGGTCCAACTCTATGCGATGTCCACCGGGCAAAAAACCGGCATCGCAAACATCGCGCGGCCGCTGTACCTCTCCGACATGGGCGGGCAGGTTTCGCAGATGGCCAGCTATCAGAATGGAGTCTCCTTCGCCTATGGCGGCGGATCGGCGCCGATCGCCGGTCCCGTAAGCTCGCTCGTAGGCGTCCCGCCTCCCTACGGGTCCGGACCTCCGGTTCTGAACCCGCAAGGCAAGCCGATCGGGCCGGCGCCCGCGTCTCCGACCCTGATCACCCTGCAGCTTGACGGACCGGCCACCACGGCGCTGCTCAAAGGAACGATCGTCAGCAGCCCGGGCGAGGTCTCGCAAGCGAATCTCGCCGCGGGGAAGGACAGCCAGGGACGCCTGCAGTCTGCCGTGCTGCAGCAATCGCCGTCCTTGCTGCTGGCATGACGCTTGTGACCACCACCACGATGGAGGAAACGATTTGTCAACCGTCTCGATGAAAATTACCGAAAGTCCGAAGATCGCCGTCCCGACAATCGGAGTCGCCGGCATGCGCAGGATATCGTCCGTAGCGCTCGAGAGCGCCGCCGATCGCGTCGGCCGCGGGTTCACCGTCTCCGACTCGCCGGCTACGCCCCTGAATCGTTCCTACGCGCGCGCAAAGCTCCGAAAAGGCCTCAAGCCGATCCGGGATCTCCGCTTTAGCGGACGGACCATGAGCTCGTTCAAGCTACGCTCTGCGGGAAATAAGCAGGCCACGATCGGCTTCGATGACCCCATCGCGGCCCAACGGGCAGCGGACAACGATGCGATCAGCCCAATGATCGGCTTGTCGCCCACGGATCAGCGGCGCGTTGGAGCGGCGGCCGCCGATGAGCTCGCGCGGGCGATCCGTGAGGCAAGCTAAGATCGCGGATTTGACGATCCCGGTCCGTGTGCAAGAGGCTTGGAACTCGCTCCAATTCGAGGTTCTCGCGAGCAACAAACGAGATGACCTTCCATGCGTTGGCGCTCACCTGGCCCATGCAGGAATTGCACAGCATCTGGAACAGCGTCACCGGTAATGGCAGGATGCCGGCCGCGCTACGAAGTTTCATTTCGCCCTGCACGCGCTTTCGGAACCACCACCAGCTTGCTGCGCAGCTCAACCGCCCGCCGTTCGGCTTCGAGCTCCCTGTTCACGCCCTCGTACAAGTCTGTTAGCCCGTAATCAACGGATAGGGTTGCGGCCGCCAACCAGCTTTTCCGATTGAGATCGTCAGCGCTCGCGCATCTGACGAACACGGACATGACGTCCTTGAATCGTTCGTGTGCGGCATCGAGATCGGTGTAACGCGGAAGGTCTTCGATCTCTTCCGAGGCTTCCGGACCGTCCGGCATTTTCGGCACTGGCGCGCGCCGCGGCTTTTGAATTCTTTCGGTGAGAACTGGAACTGGGCGACGCTCGTTTCGTGAACCGCGCGGCCGTAGAATTCTGATATTGTTAGGTACAGGCATTGTGAAAATCATCCTTTCGCTATGTCTAGGGGGCCTGCGATGCTTCGAACGTTTCCGGGTCCCCGTTCTTACTTCAGAAAAACTGCTTACATGCCCCCGCGCGGCGGTCTTAAATCCGCACAGCGGAAATTGCCTCCTTTTTCGTTCCGGTCACTGAACCGGATCAACTGACACCGCGCTGATACCATCGGTCGGAATTGAGGCGCAGCCTCACGCAATCGCGGTCCTGGAAAACCATCGATTCGCGCGTCGCGGATTCTGCATGAGTGCACCAGAACGCGGTACATTTGCACTTTTAATGCGGTGGTCGCGGGTTCGAGCCCCGCCCGGCTCACCATCAAAATAGACGTGGGTATCGTGGTATCCTCACGCCCATGAACACGGACATTGAGCGCATTCACGAACCGTACTACGTCATCGAAAAATCCAGTTGCACGGAGATCATCGCCGAGGTGAGCAGATTCCTTCAAGCCGGGTGGAAGCCTTTGGGAGGAGTCGCTGCCTTTGTCAATGGCGGCAGGGTTTTGTTCCTGCAAGCCGTCGTCCGCTAAAAGAGAAGCGCCCGCGTCATCAAGATGTAACACTCCGCCGGCGCCATAGTGCTAGCTTTAGAATTCAGTGTCCGGCGAGCTCATGCCAACCGACGAAGACTCTTCCGCTGCCTGGGCGCAAGCTCTCACCCTGGACGACCCCAGGCTCTTCCAAAACCGCGAGCTCAGTCTCCTCTCCTTTCAAAAGCGCGTGTTGGGCGAGGCAAAGGAGTCTTCGAATCCCCTTCTCGAACGCCTGAACTTTCTCTCCATCTTCAGTTCTAACATCGACGAATTCTTCATGGTGCGCGTCGCCGGTCTGAAGCAGAAGGCCGCATCCGGAATCGGGGCCGCCACCGCCGGGGGCATGTCTGGAACGGAGCTCCTCGAAACGATCCGCTCGGAAGTCGTGCGCCTCACCGATGAGGCCTACCGCTGCCTGCGTGACGATATCCGCCCGGAGCTCGGGCGGGCCGGCATCGTGCTGGTCGATTATGCCGACCTTGGCGAAGAAGAGCGCACTCGCCTGAACGAGTACTTCCAGCGAACCGTCTTCCTGGTCCTCGCGCCGCTCGCCTTTGACCCGGGCCGGCCGTTCCCGCATATCTCCAACCTGAGCCTGAATCTTGCCGTCGTGGTCCAGGATGCGCGCGGCGAGGAACGCTTCGCCAGAGTAAAGATACCCGACACGCTTCCCCAACTGGTGCCGGTGCCCCCCTCGGAAGGCGGCGACAGATCCCCGCGCTTCGTGTGGCTGGAGCAGTTGATCGTCGCCAACTTGCAGGCTCTTTTCCCGGGACTCGAAGTCAAGGAAGCTCATCCGTTCCACGTCACGCGGGATGCGGAGACCTCCATTCAGGAACTCGAAAGCGACGATCTCCTAGAGACGATCGAAGAAGCGGTCTGGCGGCGAAGATTCCGCGACGTGGTCCGCTTGCAGGTGGATACCAGGATCTCGGCGCAGATCCTCGAGATCCTGACCAGCCAGCTCGAACTCATGGACAAGGACGTCTACCTGATCGAAGGTCCCCTGGACTTGAGACGCTTGCGGGAGCTATACGCCCTGGACCGGCCGGAGCTCAAGTACAAACCGTTCCTTCCCTACACTCCGCCGGGTCTGCAGCCCAATGCGCAAGAGGATATATTCGCGCTAATCCGCGGCGGAGATGTTCTCCTGCACCACCCCTTCGAATCCTTCCAGCCGGTGGTGGAGTTCATCCGGCAGGCTACGCGCGATCCGGACGTTCTCGCGATTAAAATCACGCTCTATCGCGTGGGCCGGAACTCGCCCATTGTCCAGGCCCTGCTCGAGGCCGTCGAAGAGGGAAAGCAGGTCTCGGTATTGCTGGAGCTAAAGGCCCGCTTCGATGAAGAGAGCAACATCGAATGGGCTAAGGCCCTGGAACGCGAAGGCGTGCATGTGATCTACGGATTGGTGGGGCTCAAGGTCCACTGCAAGATCGCCCTGGTGGTGCGGCGCGAAGGGGACATCATGCGGCGCTATGTCCATATGGGCACCGGCAATTACAACCCGCTCACCGCGCGTATGTATACCGACCTCAGCCTGTTCACTTGCGATGAAGAGATCGGCGCGGATGCCACCGACCTGTTCAACTATCTGACGGGTTATTCGGCCAAGACGGACTTCCGCAAGCTGTTGGTCGCGCCCGTCAGTCTGCGCCGCCAGATGGAAGGCATGATCCTCCGGGAAATCGAAATCGCCCGGCAGGGCGGCCAAGGTCATCTCATTTTCAAGATGAACGCACTGGAGGACCAGGAGATGATCAAGCTGCTCTACCGGGCATCTCAAGCCGGCGTGCAGGTCGATCTGCTGGTGCGCGGTTTGTGCTGCCTGCGGGCCGGAGTCCCGGGCGTCAGCGACCGCATCCGGGTTTCCAGCATCATCGGCAGATTCCTCGAGCATTCGCGCATCTATTACTTCCGCAACGGAGGCCCAGCTGGAGGAAAGGAAGAGATCTACCTGGGCAGCGCGGATTTGATGCTTCGTAATCTCAACCACCGGATCGAAATCGTGTTTCCGGTGGAGAGCCCCAGCCTGGTGCAGCGGATCCGGCACGAGATCCTCGAAGTGTATCTGGCCGACAAAGTCAACGCCTACCAGGCGCAAAGCGACGGCTCTTACACACGAGATCCACGCAGCGAGACTGCCGGCGGCGTCGACAGCCAGCAGCGCTTCCTGACTCGACCGAGAAGCTCCGAACGGTTCTATACGTAGCCGCTGGAGCTCTCGGTTTTCGCTAAAAGATCAGAAGTAGATCTTTGCCCCAACCTGCAGAATACGCTGGCTGTTTAAGCGAACGCTATTGAGCGCCCCGAAACCGAGGCGGCCGCCGGTCCCACCGAGCTGCGTGGGCAGGTTGGCAATCTGGCCGGCTGCATTGAACAAGATGGAGTTGTTGAACGAGCCCCACTCGGTATGGTTGAACGCGTTGTAAGCTTCCAAGCGCAGCTGAATGCGGGCCCGTCCTTCCTTGATCGAGATATTCTTGAACAGGCTCATGTCCCAGTTCTGCAGCCCTGGACCGCGAAGGCGGTCGTAGCCGGAATCCAAGCCTACGCTGCCCTTCTGCGCGGGCGCGAAACACGAAGTATTGACGAACGCATCGATGCTGCCAGATACGTTGGGATTGCAGGTGAAGACCACGCGAGGTGCGACGTCCTCGCTTCCCGTAATCATTCGGTTCAGCGTTGTCCCGGCGACTCCCGATACTCCATACGTGACGTTGACGGGTGCGCCGCTGGAGACGCTGGTCAAACCAGAGATCTGCCAGCCGTTAACGACCAGCCGCGTCGCCGCGTTGTCCAGGAACGATCCCTTATGGATACCTGGAATATCGTAAATGTAGTTGACCACCAGGGACTGCGTCCGATCCTGCGGCAGCGGACCGTAGCCAGCCGTCCGAGTGTCCGTGGGATGACCGACGGATACACCCAAAGCCTTCGACCAGGTATACGCGACTCCTAGTTGGAGCGCGCCCACACGCTTGTTGAGCGAAGTTTGCAGGGCGTTGTAGTTGTTGTTGGTGCCCCAGGTATAGTCCGTCGCGTTGGTATAGCCTGCATACGGACGATACATATTCACCGGCAGGTTGGTGGTACCGTCGAATCGGGGAGTCACCGTCGGATCCTGGGTATAAGGCTGCCACGCGCTTCCGAACGGCACGGTATTGATGGGCTGTGCCAGCCAAAGGTGACGCGACTGAGAGCCGACATACGAAATCTCGCCAAACAGGTTCCAGGGAAGCTCTCGCTGGATACCGGCGTTGTAGTTATAGACAGTCGGAACATGCCCGTCTGACGAAAGCTGGTTGATCGCGGTTGGGAAGAATGTCCCGGGCGAGCTGGCGATGTCGGCGACGTTCCCGTAATACAGATTCGCTGTCCGAAGATTCGGAGGATTCGTCGTGTAGTTGCTGGTGATGCCGATTCCGAAGGTTGCCACGCGCTCATAGTAAACGCCGCCGCCCATCCGGAACACAGTCTTGCTGTCGATCTGGTAAGCGATGCCGAGCCGGGGACCCCAGTGCGCTCCGCGGTCCTGCATCAGGCCCTGCGGAGTCCCGTTTTGACCGGCTTGCACCATTCCGTTGTTGATATTTCCCACTCCCGGCACAATCGCTCCGATCAAGACCGCGGGCAGCAGTTGACCCGTGATCGGATCTAGCGCTCTCCGGTTGACGCCCGTCCCCGACGGTTGGTAAAACTCCACGCGCTGGGCCGGGTCATACTTCGACGGGTCGAAATTCGACATCAGACCGAGGGTGTCGTGAAACGGCTGAATAAAGGAGATGCGCAGACCGTAGTTCACCGTCAGCTTGTTGCTGACCTTCCAGGTGTCCTGGCCGTAGAACTCGATGTTCTTGTACGGATAGCTGGGAAGAGGATCCTTGTTGATCTGCGTGTAGCTTAAATAATTCCCGAGCAAGGCGTTGGAGAAAGCCCAGTTGCTGTCGCCTGGGTTATTCGGATCCCGTCCGAAGTCGATGGTGGCGTTGTAAGGCTTGAACGCATTCTCCGTCTTGACAGCGTACTCGTAATAGATCCCGGCCTTAATGGTATGGTGGCCGGTCACCTTGGTGATGTTGTCGATGTAATTCCAAACCGGATTTCGATTGTTGTAAGGCGTGCCCGCGAAACTGGTCATCTGGGAGCCATTGGCAGTGCCGGCTCCGAACGGAACACCACTGAAGTTGAAATTTGGAACCACTCCCGAGGTGTTCGCCGCGGGGTATAGCAAGGGAATATTGATGTTCGAGACAGAGCGGTAATACGGGCTGCCGGCAACCGGCGGGTTTCCGGGGATTCCGTTCACCGTGTAGCCGAATTGGAATTCGTTGAAAAGCGTCGGACTGATGATCGTGGCCACGTTGGCTGTGAGCGACCACCCATACGTCGGTGCATAGAACGGGGTCAGACCAAGATTGTTGCTGGTGTCGGCCCGTCCGTAGGGGACGTTCTGCGTCTGTTTATTGTCGAGCCCACGGACGAAGAATCTCCATTTGTCGCTTAGATTGTAGTCCACGCGATAAATCTGATCGTAAGACGGCGACGAGCTGGCAATTTGAGATTGGTAATTGTAGCTGGCCTGGCCGGCGGTGTTGGGCAATGGCAGCCAATTCAGAGTCGACGGTCCGTACGCGCTGAAACGGCTGGCGGGTACTTGGTTTCCGGCGAACTGCGTTCCATTGGGATTGGAGGCGGAACGAGTCAGCGGATCGATGATCTTCTGAATGGCGCCCGTGGCATCGTGGGTCAGCGAGAAGTCGCCGGTCCGCTCCGCGGCCGTGGGAACCGTAATTTGATGCAGCGTGCCGGGGATGATGTTGTGGTTCCACTCCTGCGACATGAAGCCGAAGAGTTTGTCTTTGTTCTTGTTGAACACGCCCGGAATATAGATCGGGCCGCCCAAGGTCCAACCCGCGTCCATGTAGCGGTAGATCGGGCGTTGAATGCCGCTGATGTTGTTGGTGAACGAGTTGGCGTTCATAAATTCGCCGCGCTTGAACCAGTAGCCGTCGCCGTGAAAATCACTGGTGCCGCTCTTGGTGACTACCTGGATTTGCGCGCCATCGTTACGGCCGAATTCGGCGGTCTGCGCATTCGTGGAGACCTTGAACTCCTGAATCGCGTCCACGCTGACGCGGTAAGCAAACTGTTGATTCACGCCGATATCGGTCACGTTTTGTCCGTCCAGCGTGTAGTTGTTCTGCGCCGTGCGCCCACCGTTGGCGCTTACGTCGCCCGTCCCACTGTCCGCGGCAATTCCGGGAACCGTTTTCAGCAGGCTGGTGTAGTTGCGGCCGTTGATCGCGATGTCTACCACTTGCGAGCCGGTGACTACGCCTGCGCGTTCCGCATTCAGCGTCTGAAGTTGTACGGCAGCAGCTTCGACGGTGACCGATTCTCCGGTCGCGCCCACTTCGAGGGCAATCGGGGGCAGTCCGAGCCGGTCGCTCACGTCCAGAGTGATGCCGGACTGAGTATATTTTTTGAAACCCGTCATCTCCACAGTAATTGTGTACTTGCCGGGAAGCACCGGCGTGAAGAGATAGGTGCCGTCGGAGGTCGTGTTGACCGTCCGAGCCGAACCCGCGCCCTGGCTCTCGTTCGTGAGAGTAACTTTCGCGGCGGGCACCACCGCGCCTTGCGCGTCCTGAACCACCCCGCTAAGAGCACCCGCGGTTGCCTGCGCATGAAGCGGAACACCCGCGATCACCAATCCAGCCAGTGCGAGCACCAACGCGCGTACCGCTGGCATACCTGTCGTAAAACGAATCATATAAGCCCCTTTTTCCCAGCACCCGAGGTTTCGGCGGCCCCACTCGTCTTTCCGCCTACGCCGCCGTCCAGTATATAACATTCGAGGCCTCGTAGGGAACAAAAAACCGATCGCTTGAAACTGGATCTATACTGAACTGTTGAATGCTCGACCCAGCCAAGAATCAAGTTCTGACACAGGTAGGCGCGGGGACGCCCATGGGCGACTTGCTCCGCCGCTACTGGATGCCCATCGCCGCAGTCAGCGAATTCGACGACAAGTCCATCAAGCCGGTTCGACTTCTCGGCGAGAACCTCACGCTCTATAAAGATCTGAGCGGCACCTACGGGCTGGTGGACCGGCATTGTCCGCATCGCCGCGCCGATCTGGCATACGGATTCGTCGAGCAGTGCGGGCTGCGATGCAACTATCACGGCTGGCTGTTCGACCAGGACGGGCGCTGCACGGAGCAGCCGTATGAGGACGTCGCGGCTCCACAGGCGCACTTCAAGGACAAGATCCGCATCACTTCATATCCTGTGCAGACCAAGGCCGGGCTGATCTGGGCTTATCTCGGACCCGAGCCGGCTCCGCTGGTGCCCGATTGGGAGCCGTTCACCTGGAAGAACGGGTTCGTCGAGATCGTCTTCGCGGAAGTGCCCTGCAACTGGTTTCAATGCCAGGAGAACTCTATCGATCCGCTGCACTTCGAGTGGATGCATATGAACTGGAGCGTGCGGCTTAAAGACCAGGTTGGCCCGTACTCGCCGCGACACCTCAGACTCGAGTTCGAGGAGTTCGATTACGGGTTCGTCTACCGGCGGCTGCGCGAGGGGATGAGCGAATCGGATCCCATGTGGACCACCGGCCGCGTCTGCCTGTGGCCGAATGCGCTGTTCACGGGCGATCACTTCGAGTGGCGCGTGCCCATCGACGACGAGAACACGCTCAGCGTGACGTGGGCATTCACGCGCGTACCCAAGGAGCGCGAGCCCTACGTGCAAGACAAGATCCCGGCTTGGTATGGTCCGGTGCGAGACGCTGCCAATGGCGGATGGATTTCGAGCCACATCATGAACCAGGACTTCGTGGCGTGGGTGGGGCAAGGCGTCATCGCCGACCGGACCAAGGAGCACCTGGGATCGAGCGATCGCGGAATCATCCTGCAGCGGCAGCGCTTCCTGAGCGATCTGGAAGCCATCGCGAGAGGCGAAGATCCCAAGGCCGTCATTCGCGACCCGAACGTGAACCAGAACGTTCCGCTTCCGGTGGCCGAACGCAAGCTGCTGGTCGATGGGTTGACCCGGGCGGAACTACTGGCGCATCCGATCCTGGGCCATCACTATGCCGGCGACTATGTGTTTCAGGCTGGCCGGCCATCGGAAGTCGCTGCCGCGTTCAAAGAAGCGATGGGGAGTTAGGCGGGCGACGCGTGCGTCGCCCCTACTTCTTGTCTGCGGGATCTTCGTCGCCGCTGGACGAGCCCAGAAACAGCTTCTTCCCGTCTTTAAACGTCATCGAGCTGCCGTTGATTTTGTTGTCGCCACTCTTGGCCTGATAGCCGCGAACGAGAACCTCGGTTCCCTCCTCCAGCGACTTCTTGGTGAACCCTCGGCGCAGCAGCCCGTTGGGTGTGTTGGCTTCGACCATCCACGTAGTGCTGGTGCCATCGGGATTCTTCACCGCGACGTGGATCCAGGCGTGCGGATTCACCCACTCCATCTTGACGATGGTGCCTTGCAGGTTGACGACTTTGTTGCGGTCGAACTCCGCCGCGAACGAATGATGAGCCCAGGCTGGCACGGTTGCCAGAAGTCCAGCTACGATTGCGAAGGCCTTCATTTTGCTCTCCTCTGCTCGGCTTTTTCTTCTTCCTTGCGGGCGCCTTTCAGGATATCCGCCATGCCGTAATTCGCTTCGTGGCAGGCGTACTCGAACAACTCATATTTGGGATCGAGTGGAAACGTCACATGCAGGGTCCAGGGCGTGGCCCATGTGCCCGGATCTTCGACAGTGGCATCGTAGCTGAGCTTATCCGGAGCGATGCGCGTGAAGCGCTCCACGATATGCAATTGATCGGTGAGCAGGGCGAAGTTGATGCCGTTCATCGCAATGTCTTTCACGAAGTTCGTGGTATCGACCACCATGGTGTTGCCCTCCCAGTGGCCGCGCCCGTCGCCCATGTAGGTGCGGATGTCCTTGCCGCGGTGCGGGCTGCCATCGGTCGGGACAATGCGGGTCTCATGCACCATTTCGTTCTGGATCACGAACAGGCCCGGAGCCTGAATGATGCGATTGCCCTTGTTGTAGAGGTTGCCCGGCAGCATAGAACCGATCAGACCTTTGGTGATGCAGCGGCCCCACAAATCGAAATCCAACCAGGAGTCGGCACGCTGCTCGGGGCTCGACAGAGTAGGAGGACCGAGGCCGCCGCGCACGGCTTTGTTGCGAGCCTCGGCTTCCGCCGTCATGGGAGGTAGCCGGCCGTTCTTGGGATCGACTACCAGCGATGCTTGCGTGCTGGCGGGGTAATACTCGATCCAGGTGCCGGTGGCGATGCGCTGCTTGGATGCTGCGTCACGAGCCTTCAGTTCCTGCGCGGTAAGGGTGTCGCGGTCACCCATGTTCTCGGGGCGCTGCAGAGGGATGTTGACGCTGCCGGGCCACAGACC
>Ga0075522_10000469_pt1 | contig 29177 bp, 27 predicted proteins | sample NGEPerA_FD_74796 | JGI IMG/M metagenome (GOLD analysis project Ga0075522, IMG submission 74796) | Arctic peat soil microbial communities from the Barrow Environmental Observatory site, Barrow, Alaska, USA - NGEE PermafrostL2-A | ecosystem: Environmental > Terrestrial > Soil > Wetlands > Peat ...
ATTTTTGAACCGTTCTTCACCACCAAGGGCGTCGGCAAAGGCACCGGCCTCGGCCTCGCCACCGTTTTCGGCATCGTCAAGCAGCACGCCGGCTGGATTGAAGTCGCCAGCGAAGTCGGGCGCGGCTCCACCTTCACCGTTTTTTTCCCGGCCAGCGACGCCATGCCGGTGGCGGCAACTGAACCAGCCGTTGTCGCCGCCACCGCTGCCGGCGGCTCGGAAACCATCCTGGTCGTCGAAGACGAAATGGTTCTGCGCGAAATGGCGTGCGGTTTTCTCACCGACTGCGGCTACCAGATTTTGGAGGCCGGTTCCGGCCGCGAAGCCTTGCAGGTCTGGTGGCAGCACCGGGCGGAAATAGACCTGCTCCTCACCGACATGAAAATGCCCGAAGGCGTTTCCGGCATGGAACTCGCCGAGAAAATGCTGGCCGAACAGCCCGGCTTGCGCGTCATTTTCACCAGCGGCTATTCCGACGATGTCGTCAGCCCGGAAATGCTCGAACGCACGAATGCCCGCTTTCTGCCCAAGCCCTATTCCTACGCCGACCTCACGCGGCTCGTGCGCGCCGTGCTCGACCACAAAAGTGTCGCCGCGAGCCAGGCATGAATTGGCGATGGACAGGAACCGACGGCGGGCTTAAGGTTGTGCCATCAGCCAACAGCGGACAGCGCCGCCTCTGCTAAAACAGATTTGGGCAATTTTTTTTTGAACAAGCTTATGCGGGAGCCGAAGTTAAAAATAATGGCCGGTCAAATTCCTAAAAAGCATAGGCTGCAAAGGCAGCCGCCGACTAACTGTTAGGTGGCTAAATCAGCAGCTGAAATATGTTTTTTATTTATGAATACCTACAATAAATTGTTTTTGTCATTGGTCGCAATCGGCATGGTGCTGATTTTCAGACCTCTCGCAACTACGGCTGCTAGCGTGGTCTACAATACAACTTCCTATTGGCCTCCCGTAGATGCTACATTAGCCGGTTTTGGACCGGGACAGTCATCAACTGTGGGCGAGACCTTTGTGGCTCCTACCGGTGCAAGTGTTTCATTAAATGATTTTAGTTTATATGCTGAATCTTATTATCCATATAATGGAGGCATTGCGAGCCTGTATCTAAAAGCGTTCGTTTACGAATGGTCAGGCAGCATGACTGGTCAGGGAGGCGGAGCGGTTGGCAATCCGATATATCTTGGTTCCAGTTTCCTCTTTAGTCCGCCAGCGCGTCCCAACGGATGGGTTCCTTTGACGGTTAACTTTGGTGGCAGCGGTTTGACCCTTAACCCTGGCGATCATTACGTCATTGGTTTTACACTTTCGGATCCCACCGATTATGCGGCGTCTCTGGGCGACATCGAATTTCAGGAGGTTCCAAACCGGAATCCAAATTATGCACAACTGCCGGTCGGAATAGATGGCTATGGCGGGGCAATGTGGGATAATAATAGCAATAATATTTCAGCTATAAACACAACAATTTGGGATACTTGGGGGGACACTGGTGATTATGCGTTCAAGGCAGATTTGACGGTGGCTCCAGAGCCAACATCAGCAATACTTTTGGTTTTCAGCGGAAGTGTTTGGATGCTGCGCCACTTTAGAGCAAAGAACATTTAGAATCAGTGAAATTATGCCATGGCCGCCTAACCAGTCGCCAGAACCAACCGCCGTTGCCGCTGCGGTTGCAATCCACGTCGCGAGTCGGCGGTGGCTCAGCTTGCTACGTTAGGCCACAAGACGAATGAACGCTCCAAGCATAAAGAAGCAGATACCTGACCGAGCTATTGCTTGTATTGTTTTCGGTTTCCTTTCACTTTATACATTCCGAGTTTATGCACAGCTTATGTGGGGTCCGATGCCAGCCGGTCACTTGTCAGATCAGGAGCTTGAAGCTATTGGCGCGACTTGTGGCAGACACGAAACCGCGCGCAGAGTATTAGCGATTGTGGCACTCGTTTGGTGCATTTGGTCTTGGTTCAAGGCGTGGTGGGTTCCGGCACTTATCGCATCTCTTTTTACGGCATTGGTTTTGTTCACGGCTTTTTGTATTGATACATGATGACCTTGTGGCCTAACATCGAGATAGGCGGCGCGAAAATTTATCAGCCCATCTTGTCTCGGCCACAAGCCACGCCATGAAAAATACGCGAGCATTCTTGATGAGTTTTCTGGTTATCGCCAGCACTTGTGTTTTCTCTGGTTGTGCCACCACCCGCCATGATTCATATGCGGCCATAAATGATTCGAGCGGTATTGAGAAGAAGCAGCCATCGCCCACAGAGGACATGAACACAGTTCAGAAGACTGGTTATTATCTTGGTTGGTTTTCCCTGGTCGGTCTTTACACATGGGCGGGTGGCAGCGCACCACTTTTGCCGCCATAGCGCATGATTATGATTTTGTAGCCAACACCGAGATAAGCGGCGCAAAAATTTATCAGCCCATTTTGTCTCCGGCCTTGTCCAGTCCCCTGGTGCTGGTCAAACGTGGTTCTTAACCCTGCATCCGTTGCAAAACCACCGCGACCGCCTCGTCAATTTTCACGGACTGCAACGCGCCGTTGCGCGGCTTGATTTCCACTTCGCCTTTCGCCAGCGATTTTTCGCCGAGCGCGATGCGGATGGGAAAACCCACCAGCTCTGAATCTTTGAACTTCACACCCGGCCGCTCGTCGCGGTCATCCAGAATCACCTCCACACCGCGCGCCGTCAGTTCCGCGTATAATTTTTCCGCCAGTTTCATCGCCTCGCTGTCTGGTGCAACCGCGAGCGGTGTGATGCACACCTGATACGGCGCGACGCTCAACGGCCAGATGACGCCGTCCTTGTCGTTGCCCTGCTCGATGACGGCCTGCAACGTCCGCGTGACGCCGATGCCGTAACAGCCCATGATGCAGGGCTTGCGCTGGCCATCCGCGTCGAGGAATGATGAATTCAACTTGTCGCTGAATTTCGTGCCGAGTTTATAGATGTGGCCGACTTCAATCGCGCGACGGATTTTCAGCGGCTGGCCGCACTTGGCGCACGGTTCGCCGGCAGAAACGGTGCGCAAGTCGAACCAATCTGAAACATTGATATCGCGCTCAATGGAAACATTTTGATAATGGAAACCGTCCTCGTTTGCGCCGGTGGTCATTTCGTTCGCGCCGCGCAAACGCTCATCGGCATAAATAGTGGCACAGGCATCTTGCCTGTGTTCGGAACTCACAGGCTGGAAGCGTGTGCCACTACGCAATGTCGCCGCCACTGCGCCCAAACTCCCCGGCTTCGCGCCGAGCAGCGGCAAAATTTCTTCGACCGTCGCTGGCCGCACCGCCACCGCGCCAGTCTTCGTTATCAACTTGGTTTCGTTCAACTGGTCGTCGCCGCGAATCAAAATGATGACCGGCTTGCTGTCCGCGATATAGACGAGCGTTTTGATCTGGCGGTTGGCGACCACTTTGTAAGGCTCCTTGCTCAACGCCTCAATCGTCACGACGCCGGGCGTGGCAAATTTTTCAATCACCGCGCCCACTTCGCGCGCCGCCGTTTTGGGAATTCCGCTTTCCGCCTTTTCGATGTTCGCCGCATAGCCGCACGCCTCGCAATACGCCACTTCGTCCTCGCCCGTCTCGGCGGGCACCATGAATTCGTGTGAAAATTTTCCGCCCATGATGCCTGTGTCGGCCTCCACCGGAAAAGTCTTGAGTCCACAACGCGCAAAAATCCGCGTGTAGGCGTCGAACATTTTTTGGTAGCTCGCCGTCGCCGCGTCGTCGCTCACGTCAAAGCTGTAAGCGTCCTTCATGATGAATTCCTTCGCGCGCATCAGCCCGAAACGCGGACGGATTTCATCGCGGAACTTCACGCTGATTTGATAAAAGTTTTTCGGCAACTGGCGGTAGGAATTGATTTCGCCTGCGGCAACCGTCGTAATGACCTCTTCGGCGGTCGGACTCAAAAACCAATCGCGATTTCCACTGTCCTTGACCTTGAACAGCACATTGCTGGCGGTTTCGGCGCGGCCGCTGTGCTCCCAGATTTCCTTCGGCTGGAGCGCGGGCATGAGCACTTCGATGGCGCCGGCGCGGTCCATTTCCTCGCGGATGATCTGCTCCACCTTGCGCAACGCGCGCAAACCGAGCGGCAGAAAAGTATAAACGCCGCCCGCCAGCTTGCGGATGAGGCCGGCGCGCAGCAGAAGTTTGTGGGAAACGATTTCCGCGTCAGCCGGGGCTTCGCGGAGGGTGGGAATCAAGGTTTGGGTCCAGCGCATAAATTCAAAGTTCAGCGGTAAAATTTTTGCACGATTTCACGGGAGATACAATCAAAGGCACCGGCAAATCCAGTTCGCGGAACAACAATCCGAGCCGGCGATGGTCCACCTGCAACAAGTGCGAATCGTTTGAAACCAAAAGGACGGCGTTCAGCACGGCGGATTCGGCAACGATAAGGGCGTCGTTCTGTTCCTCGGTCGGCATCAGACCGGCGGAAAAAATCCGGCGCACGGCTTCAGCCGCCATTGCTTCCTGTGTGGAATTCAGAGCGGCAAAATGAAAACGCCAGTGCGAAAACAGCCGGTCAAGGGCATTTCGGGCGCTCTTTCTCAATTTCAAGTCGGGGCTCTTCTTGGCGTGATAGTTCAATTCGAGCAAGACGGTCGGCGGGACGATGATTTCTTCCGGACGCACCCGTTCACGAACCACGGACAACGCTTCCAAGGCGATGTCATTTCCTTCTGCCAACATCAACGGATAGTTGGTATCAATGGCTACGAGCGGGGATTTTTGCATCGTGGCCGTGGATCAGGGCAAGACCTTCTTCGAGTAATCGCCGCCGCTCATCGCCGGAAAGTTTGCTGCATTGCCGGCGAACTTCCCGGCACGCCGCCAGGATTTCCGCCTCGCGCTTCTGCTGCTCTTTGAGGGACGGCTTTTTCATTTCGAGAAAGCCTACATTGAAAACCGGCGGTTGCCAAGTCCGCCTTGTTGCAACGGATCAGCCGGGTTGCGTGAACGGATTTTTCCGCTCCGCTGGCCGGACGCGCTGGAGAAACAGCGGGCTGACGAACAGATAAACCCAGCCGATGACGAGGTGCATCACGAAGGCGAAACAAACCTGCACGAGATCAAATCCGCCGAGGCCGTAAAACCCCAGTGCCAGCGCCAGGAGCAGCGCGCCGGGCATGAGCGCGGCGGCGGCGAGCTTCCAACTGGCGCGGAAGTTCAAATCACGGTTGCAAAAAAAGCAGAACAGCCAGACCGGCAGAAAATAAACCGTGGCCAGCGCCGCCCACACGAGGAGCATTCCGAGAAAAACGCCGATGGCCGCGAGTCCCAAAATGTCCGGCGCCCACGCGCCCCACGCAGGCCGCGCGTCCGTCTGGTTGGCGGCGATGAGGTAGCCGGGCGGATAGGCGAACTCCGCCTCGCCGAACAGGGAGAAAATGCGGACGGAGTCGCGACCGAATTCAAACTGGAAATCCGCCGGGGAACGCAGCGAGCCGCCATGTTCCAGGTCCACGCTGATGGCCAGGATTTTTCCTTCCGCAAGCAGCACCGGCGAATCTCCGCGCCAGTCAAGCCGGGCGGAATGAATTGCGCCCGAATCCGGCAACCGGCTGATGGCGGCATCAATGGTCGGAAAAACGCCGTTGGACAAAACCCACACGACCACGGCGGTGGCAATCAAAGCAAAGACGGCCTGCACGACGAAAAGCCGCTCGAAGGACGCACGGGCAAACGCCGCCACGCCGCGCGGCGTGATGGGTTCCCAGGCAAATTTCGGTTCGGTGAGCGCGCTCACGGCGCAACGCTAACAAAATCGGAAGGGCAGATGAAGTTTCAAAATCCGCCGCGCGCTTGCCCGCGTGCGCGTCCTCGAAAACCCAACCCGGAGACGCTTGAAATCGGAAATCCGAATTACGAAAACATGACGAAGCCCGAAGTCCAAACCACTGGTGGTGGCACAGGCGTCCCGCCTGTGTCTCAACTTGGGAATGGGTTTGCGCCAGAAGCTCACAGGCGAGACGCCTGTGCCACGAGGATGGCTCGCCACTTCAGAATTCAGTCAAGCCGTTTTTCCCGGCGCGGGCGTCTGGCCCGGCGGCGGCACCACGACGACCGGCAGCGGATAACGCAGCTTCATCACATCATCCACGAGCACCTCGATGAAATAAGTGCCGGCAGCCTCAAATTTCACGTTGGCGAAAAACATGACGTTCGTCGCGCTCATGGCCGGATCGCGCAGCTCGAATTTCGATTCGCCCTTGCTGATCACCGTGGTCTGGTCCGCCGCGACGAGGCGCACGGTTTCGGTGAACTGGCCGATGCCCGCCGTCCAGCGGTTGAAGACGCAGATGCGGCCGGCGACGATGGGCACTTGCGGCACGCGGAGAAAGTGCAGCACGCCGATGAGAAAGAGGTTGCCGTTGACTTCCTGGCGGACTTCTTCGCACGGCAGCGAGCATTGGAGATCGGGGAGAATTCGGGTGGCTTGCATAAAATCAGTTGAGGGTTGGAGATTGTCAGTCGGGAGATTTTTCGGCGGCGCGGACGGTGTTTTGCAGCAGCATGGCAATCGTCATCGGGCCGACGCCGCCGGGGTTCGGCGTAATTTTGCCGGCAACGGGCTGGACGTTTTTGAAATCCACGTCGCCGACGAGTTTCGTTCCAGTTTTGGAACTGGCATCGGGAACGCGGTTCACGCCCACGTCCATCACCACGACGCCGGGCTTGACCATGTCGGCCTTCAAAAATTCCGCCACGCCCATCGCCGCCACAATGATGTCCGCGCGCCGGCAATGCGCGGCGATGTCGCGCGTGGCGGAATGGCAGATCGTGACGGTTGCGTTCGCGTGTTTGCCTTTTTGACAAAGCATCGCGGCCATCGGTTTGCCGACGATGTTGCCGCGGCCAAGGATGACGACCTCCGCGCCTTCGGTCTTCACGCCGGAGCGCACGAGCAGTTCCACGACGCCCGCCGGCGTGCAGGGACGGAAACCCGTCGGGTCGCCAAGCATGAGCTTGCCGACGTTGACCGGATGAAAACCGTCCACGTCTTTCTGCGGCGAAACGGCGGAATAAATTTTTGACTCGGAAATGTGCCTCGGCAGCGGAGCCTGCACCAAGATTCCGTGCAGACGCGAATCGGAATTCAACATGGCGATGAGCGCGAGCAGATCGCCTTCGGAAGTTTTCTCCGGCAGGACGTGCGTTTCGGAAACGAGGCCGAGTTCGGCGCAGGCTTTTTCCTTGCGCCCGACATAGACCTTGGACGCCGCGTCTTCGCCCACGCGCACGAACGCGAGGCCGGGAATCACGCCGAGCTTTTTTAATTCAGCAATGCGCGCGGCGAGTTCACGCTGGATCTGCGCGGCGATGGCGCGACCGTCAATGAGATTGTTCAACACGAGAGCGCCAAGTCACTTCTTGAGCGAAGGATGCATGTTTCTGGGCGCAGGGCCGGAGAGCACATAAATCTTCTGGATGGTCAGCACCGGCGTGTCCTGCCAGCGGGAATCCAGACCTTCCTCGCCCGTGACGTCAATGTGAAAACCGTTGTAGCGGCCCACGTCGAGATTGGTGGTCGGGGAATAAAGATAATTGATGGCAAGGTTGCTCGCCGGATCATAAAGCTCGTATGTCGTCGGCGCAACCAGGCTGACGGAGGGACGAACATCGCCTTCATGCGTCACCACGCGGGGCGGCGGCGGCGGGAGATTGGTGTCAACTTCCGGGGCGGGTTGCGATGGCGGAACGGCCACCGTTTCCGGCGTAACGGGTTGCGGCTCGGCAACCGTCGTGGGCGTCGGCACCACCGGTTCAACGGCGGCAACCACCGGAACATTGGTTTCAATGACCGGCACCTCCTGCTTCAAATAACCGGCGGCAACAAAGGCGAACGCATTGTCAGGCGCTTCAATCTGCATCCAATCGCCCTTGCTCGTGACTTCGGTGACGGCGGCGCCTTTTTCCAGCAGGCCGAGGACGCTGTAATTTTCTCCCGGCCCGCCGCGCAGATTCAGTTTCTTCACGGCCACCATTTTGTTGGCGGTGTCCACGAACCTGGAATCAATCCACACTTTGCTGCCGGACGGCATCACGATCTTCGCCCATTGCGCCGGTTCACCCGCCTTGGGCTTGTCGAGATTGATTTCGGCAATGACCGTGACGGTGTCGCCCTTTTTCACCTGGCCGACGACTTCGCCCTTCAAGCCGGCCTGGCCGCGCAAATTGACATTGTCGGCGGCTACCATCGCCGGGCCGGCCACGAGCGTGACGGCGGCCTCGGCCACTTTTTTCGCAACCGGCTTCGCGGCGGCCTTCGTTTTTTTGACGGTCTTTTTCCTCGTCTTGGCCGTCTTTTTCACGGGCGCGGCGGGCTTCGTTTCAACCGGCGCAACCGCCGGAGCCGCCGGTGCCGGCAGGCTCATGGCCGGCGGGGGAATTTCCGGCAGCGTGTTGGTGTTGACCTGCGCCACGGCGCCCGTGACGATCATCGTTCCTAAAATCAACCAGCAGTTCGTTTTCATAAATCAGCAATCAAAGTTTTTATTTCCACCGCGTTCAAAGTCCGCCATTTGCCCGGCTTCAATTCGCCGAGCCGGATTTTCCCGATCTGCGTCCGCTGCAATTTTTTCACCGTCAGGGCCTGCGATTCAAACAGCCGCCGCACCTCGCGGTTCCGGCCCTCGCCGAGTTCCAGCTCCACGACGCTTTTGGCGCGCGTGCCGGAAATGATCTTCGCCGCCAGCGCCTTCAACTTTTCACCCTCGTGAAAAATGCCCGACTTGAACAACTGGAGCATCGCCGGCTTCACCTCGCCCTCGACGGTGGCGAGATATTTTTTGCGGATGCCGTAGCGCGGATGCGTCAGCCGCAAGGCGAATTGTCCATCATTCGTCAGAAAAATCAATCCCTCGCTGTTGTAGTCCAGCCGCCCGACGGACTGGACGTTGGCCCACTCGCGCGGAATCAATTCATAAATCGTCGGCCGGTTCAACTCGTCCTGCCGCGAACAGACGCAGCCGGGCGGCTTGTTCAGCGCGATGTAAATCAGCTTTTTCGCGCGGATCAATTTTCCGTCCACCGCCACCTGGTCGTGGCCGGGATCAATTTTCGTTCCAAGCAGCCGGACGGGCTGGCCGTTCACCGCCACGCGCCCGGCCAGAATAATTTGCTCGCCCGCCCGGCGGGAGGCCACGCCGGCGTCGGCGAGAAATTTTTGCAAACGAACCACAGGATTTACGATTTACGATTGCCGATTTACGATTTAACGCAGGCTGGCGACGCCCAATCGCAAATCGTAAATATGTCACACTTCCGGCTTCGTCTTGCGGAGGCCGGTGATCTTGTCGCCGGTTTTGCGCTGGCCGCGCTTTTCGAGCAGGGCCGTGCGCTCGAAACGCTTGAGGACATTGCGCTTGCCGCCCAAGGTGGACGCCGCGCGGAGGCTGCGATGCTGTGACATAAATGTTTTGTTAAATCTTTTGTTAAACGAGAAGCAAGCATATCAAACAGATGCCACGCCGCAATGCAAATCCCGCAGACACCGGCGGTCGGTCGCCCCTTGGCGCTGCCGTCGTTGGCGGGCAATTTCCCGCTTGATAAACCATTTGGCCGTGTGCATTGTCAAATCATTGGTTGGCGGCGGACCGCGCCGCCTTTCCAGAAATGAAACCAGGCAACATTTTTTGAACAAAACAGTGCGGCAAATGATTTTAAGAACAAAATCCGGTCAAATCCCAAAAAAGGATAGGCCACAAAATCTAGAGCCTAATATCTGTTAGGCCACATCATGTTTTAGGATTTTGCCGCGCGTATTTCGTTGCGGAGTTAGAGTTAGTTCGCAGATTGCGATGAGTAAGTCGCTGACAGTTCGATGGAGTTTAGCTCGCGCCGGTTTCGAGCGGCGAGCAAGTGCGGAGCATCTTGATTTATGAGCGTTATGATTCGCCAGGATTTATTTAGAGTGGGGACGTTGATGTGGCCTAACAAGTCGCTGGAGACAACGGGCGTTGCCGTTTTCTTTTATTCGAGAAGTCGCAGGTTGGCGGATGCCGTCGTTCGCCCGTGTCTCAGCTTTCATCGTTAGGCCACATCGAGTTTCTGGATTTTGATTGAGTCGGTTTCGTTGCGGAGCGATAGTTGGTTCGCAGACTTGTGATGCGTGAGATTTCGGCAGTTAGTTCAGGTTTAGCTCGCGCCGGTTTCGTGCCGCGAGCAAGTGCGAAGCATCTAGTTTTATGAGCGTTATGATTCGCCAGGATTTATTTAGAGTTATGACGTTGATGTGGCCTAACAAGTCGCTGGAGACAACGGGCGTTGCCGTTTTCTTTTATTCGAGAAGTCGCCGGTTGGCGGATGCCGTCGTTCGCCCGTGTCTCAGCTTTCTACGTTAGGCGACTATGGACACGCTACAAACAATGCAAGATAAAATTATGGTGACTGAAAATACGAAATCATTTGGTCCAAAGCCAAGCTATGGTGTTGTCTTATGGGCTTGTTTTATAACTCTTGGCGTTTCCGCCCGCCCTCATGGCACTTTTGTTCTTGTTGGTTATTTGGCATCACTTCTAGCGTGCCTTTGGTGGTTTGTCATTTCACGAAGACGCGAAAGGCATACATTTATTCGGAGAGCACTTGGTTACATTATATTTGGATTTGGTTCCATGTTTGCAGCGGCAGCCGGACGTATAGTTGATTCGAGCACAGCTCCCAAGGAGATGTTCGTCGGTCTCATAATCACTGTCATTGTTGATATGTGCATTGCTGCCGCATTTGTTGCCGGCGCGTTTTATTTGGTATTTAGACGCCGTGAGCCCGTCGCCTAACAAGACGCCGGAGCCAACCGCCGTTGGCGCTGTCAGTTCCGCTGTCGCGGTTCACGTCGCGAGTCGGCGGTGGCTCAGCTTTTTTCGTTAGGCGGCTACCACATTTTATGCGCACACCACACATCATCACCCTAAACGTTGCGATTCTTGCAGCCATACTTATTACCGGCTGCTCGAAGAGTGCCAGCCAGCAGCCTCACGCCGGCGCTCCACCAAACTTGAAAGATTTGGGTGCTGTCGAGCTTGTGGCCGGGACACCGACGCAGTTCAGCGTTGGCGCAGGCAAGGGCTGCACCATTACTGCCAAGCAGATCCCAAACGGGATTGGTCTCAAGTTGGTGGTTTTGTCCACGAACGCAGACGGCACAGTTTCCCGTTCGCAGGGTCAGATAGATGCCGTGCCCGGCCAGCAGTGCGCTATTTCGATGGGTGACATGATGGTTGGACTGACACCGACATTGAAGACACCATGACGCCGCCTAACAGCAGGATAGGCGCAAAGGCAACCTAAAAGATCAGCCGCTCGTCCTCCGGAATTTTCCGCCGGCATTGACCATTCACACCTTCAAATCCGCGAGCGTGGGATCGCCGGCATGGGCGGTCTTCCGCATTTTCCGGATGGCCGCGCCCATGTTGCGCGGATGGAACAAGGCGGTTCCGGCCACAAAAGTATCGGCGCCGGCACGGGCGCATTCGGCCACGGTCAAATGGCTGATGCCGCCGTCCACCGCGAGACGGCAGTTCAATTTTTTCCCGCGCCGCCACGCGTCCGCCTGCTGGATTTTCGGCAGGCATTCGTGGATGAATTCCTGGCCGCCGAAACCGGGATTGACGGTCATCACAAGGAGCAGGTCAATCTGTTCGAGGAACGGCTGGACCTCGGCGATGGCCGTGGGCGGGTTGACGGCGAGGCCGACTTTTTTGCCGAGCGCGCGGATTTTCCACAGCAGCGGCGCGACACGTTCGCCGAGTTCGACGTGGACGATGATTTCGTCCGCGCCCGCCGAGGCGAAAGGCTCCAGAAGAATTTCCGGCTGGCTACACATGAGATGCACGTCGAAAAAAAGTTTTCTGGCGTGCGGCCGGACGGCGGCGACGACGGCGGGGCCGAAGGAAATGTTGGGCACTAAATGGCCGTCCATGATGTCGAGGTGCAGCCAGTCGGCGCCGGCGCGCTGGGCGCGGGCGGCTTCCCGGCCGAGGCGGGTGAAATCAGCGGCGAGCAGTGAGGGCGCAATGATCATTTGGAAATGCGGGATGCTGGTTTTGTAAATTGTAAGCGGAAATCACAAAATGGAAAATTAGAGCGGCGTCTCCCCGTCCAGGCACCGACGGACGATCCGGGAAAGCGTTTGCGGCAGGTAGGGCTTCTGAAGATAGTTCAATTTCGGGTCGAGCTTGAAATCCTTGCCGAGGGCCTCGGCGCCGTAGCCGCTGGAAAAAATCACCTTGAGTTCCGGTTTTTCCGCCCAAAGTTTATCGGCAAGTTCGCGTCCGTTGAGGCCGCCGGGCATGATGATGTCGGTGAAGACGAGGTCAATTTCCTTTTTATATTCGGCCCAGATTTGCAGTGCGTTCGGGCCATCCACCGCTTGAAACACGCGGTAGCCATTGAGGTTGAGCGTGCGGGTGACGATCTCGCGCAAGTCGCGTTCGTCCTCCACGACCAAAATCGTTTCCGTGCCTTTGCGGGCGTGGAACTGGGTGTCGTGCTGTTCCGGGTCGGCCACCGGCGCGCTGATGGCGGGCAAATAAATGTGAAAGGTGGTGCCCTTGCCGAGTTCGCTCTCGACCTCAATCCAGCCTTCGTGCTGCTTGACGATGCCAAAGACGGTGGCGAGGCCGAGGCCGGTGCCTTTGCCGAGTTCCTTGGTGGTGAAGAACGGCTCGAAGATGCGCACAAGGTTTTCCGGCGGGATGCCGCAGCCGTCGTCCGCATGGGTCAAACAGACAAATTTCCCCGGCCGCGCGTCGGCGAAGCGGCGGACATGCGCTGCATCCACTTCGCAGACGCTGATGCGGATGGCGAGCTGTCCGCCCTTGGGCATGGCATCGCGGGAATTGACGGCGAGGTTCAACAAAATCTGTTCCACCATGCTGACATCGGCCGCGACGACGGCGGGCGAGCTGCTGAAATTGATTTGCAGCGCGATGTCCTCGCCCAGCAGGCGCGCGAGCAGGTCGGTCATCTTGCCGACCGTGCGGTTGAGATCGAGCGGGCGCGGATTGAAAATCTGTTTGCGCCCGAACGCGAGCAACTGGCGCGTGAGACCGGCGGCGCGCTCGGAAGCCTGCTTGATCTGCTGGGCGGAAATCATCGCCTTCGGATCAATCTTCGCCATCGTGAGCAGCGTGGCGTGGCCGAGAATGATGGTCAGGATGTTGTTGAAATCGTGCGCGATGCCGCCGGCAAGCTGGCCGATGGCCTCCATTTTTTGCGACTGGCGGAGCTGTTCCTCCAGCCGCCGGTGCGCGGTGACATCCCGGAACAGGCTCAACAGCAGCCGCGGCTTGCCGCCGGACTCGACATAGAAATCGGTGACCTCAAAAACCACGGAACGGTTGTCATGCAGCACGATCTGATATTCCTTCTTTTCCCGGAATGAGCCGGCGCGAAACTGGTCGCAATGCTGGCGCAGCGCATTTTCCCAGTCCTCCTTGGCAGAATAAACGACCGTGAACGGCCGGCCTTCCAACTGTTCCTGCGCCAGGCCCACCAGCCGGCAAAAGGCCTGGTTGGCGGCGATGATCGTGCCGTTTTCATCCGTGAGCCTCATGCCGTCCACGGAATTTTCCCAGACGGAGCGGAACAAGGTTTCCGAACTGCGCAACGCCACCTCCGCCGCGCGCCGTTCGGTGATGTCGCGGACGTGAAACAGCAGGGCGGGCGAGCTGTCGTATTCAATGCGCACCGCGCGGATTTCCACCGGCACCGCGCGGCCATCGGCGCGCAGGCTTTCGCTTTCAATCCAAGAAATCCGGCCCGCCGCCAGCTTTTGAAATTCCGCGCGGACCGCGTCGCGCAGCGCGGGCGGAACGAGTTCATCAATCGCGTTCTTGCCGAGCAGTTGCTCCCGCGTCAGGTCGTGCAGCGCGCCGGCGCCGCGGTTGACATCAAGAATCTTGCCCTGTAAATCCTCGACGAAAATCGCGTCCGGGGAATTTTCAAACAGTTCGCGGAACCGGCGCTGGCTCTGGCGAAGGTCCTCCTCGGCCTGCACGCGCTGCAACGCGCCGCCGCAATGGTCGGCCAGTGTCTGCAAAATTTCCACGTCGCGCCCGCCATAGCTGCGGGCCGGCCGGCGCTGGATGAACAGCACGCCGATCACGCGCTCGCCCTTGCGGATGGGCGCGAGCATGGTGGTGCCGTCCTTGTCACCGGTTTCCGCCGCCGAAATCAGTTCGGCGCCGCGCACAATGACCCGCTGCACCAGCGCGTTCGCCGTCTTGGGCTGCGGCGAGGCGGGAATTTCCACGCGCTGGCCCTCGATGGTCGTGATGGCCAGCAGCGAAACCACTTCGTCTTTTTCCGCCAGATACAAATCCAGCGCAAAATCGTCCCAGTGGAACAATTCATCCGCCGCCTCGCAGATGAACTGCGCCGCCTCGGACGCGGTCGTGACCGCGCTCAAGCGGTGGCTTAGTTTGCCGAACACCGAGCTGTGGTGCGCCGACCGCCGCCGGACCGTCACGTCGGTGGCCAGCGTGAGCGCGGCCAGTTTTCCATGAAAGGCCAGCGGCGACCAGACGACTTCCATGTCCATCTCGGTGCCGTCCTTGCGCCGGTGCCGCCAGACCAGTCCCTGCGCCTTGACATCCGCCGCGACATTTCGTTCGTGCCGCCCGTGGTCCGGCGCGCGCAGGTCGCCGAGCGTCAGGCGGAGAAATTCCTCGCGCGAAAAACCGTAATGCTGCGTGGCCGCCTCGTTGACTTCGAGCAGCGCCAGCGTTTCCAGATCAAACACCCACATCGGATGCGGATTGCCCTGGAACAGCAGCCGGTAATTGTTTTCGCTCTGGCGCAAATCGTCCTCCGCCGCCGCAAGTTTGGCGCGTTCCCCGGCCTCGGCCACGGCGCGGCGCACCGCCGCCGGCAGCCGGTCGCGGTTTTGCTTGAGAATGTAATCCGTCGCGCCCGCCTTCAAACTTTCAATCGCCGCCTGTTCCCCAATGGTGCCGGACATGAGAATGAACGGCGTGAGGGGAAATTTTTTACGGACGAGCTTGAGCGCGTCCAGCCCGGTGAAATCCGGCAGCCGATAATCCGCCAGCACCAGATCCCAGTTGCCCGCCGCCAGCGCCTGGATGAATTCCTCGCGCCGGCAGACATGGCGCACCTCCGCCGCCAGTTCATCACTGGCAAACTGGTCGCGCACCAGCATCGCGTCAGCCGGATTGTCTTCCAGATGCAATATGCGGAGCGGCGAATTCATGGCGCTGGATTCCGTTACGGTTCAGTTCAAACAATTCCGTTTAAGCAAGCAGCCCCGCCGTCAAAAGTAAAGAACGGATAGTCTCAATTTTACCCAGACAAAAAACCGGGAACAAAATCCGGCCGGGAACCTCACACTGGCAGTGACAATATTCAAACCAGCTTCGGTTGATTTAATGCCAGGCATTGTGACGGCCTTGATGCTGGCGGCTGCGCCGTTGCTCCACGCCGCCACGATCTGGAACGGCCCGCTGCTCACCTACAACCAGCCGTCGTCCGACCCGACCCAGGTTTCCAACCAGGACCGGATCATGCCAGATGTCTGGCTGACGCGCGCCGCGTCCAAGGGACTTTTCAACGCCTTTTATGAAACCAACGCCACTGCTCTTAGTCCGACGAACACGGAATGGGCTTCTGGCATGCTCAACAACTATGCCTCGCTCAACTACACTAACTGGCTGGCGTGGCTGAATGGCGCGTCACCCACCAATCTGGTCGGCCGGCAAGTGGTCGTGCATCTCATTTCCGATGACATTTTCCTTTCCATTCAATTTACCAGGTGGGTTCCCGGGGGCAGCGGCGGGTTTGCCTATCAACGTTCCACGCCGACCCGGCCGGCTATCTGGACTGGCCCGGCTGTTAGTGTCAGTGACGCCACTCAACCGGATAAAATTACGGACAACGTCTGGCTGGCTCGCGGGAGCGAACAAGGACTCTACAACGCCGTAACGGAGAGCGGGTTCACTCATTTCTTAAGCCCGGCGGACACCGAATGGGCTGATGGGACAACCGCCAACTACGCCAGGCTTTCTTACACGGATTGGAATACCTGGGCCAAAACTGTGCATGGCGGCCCGCCAAACACGGTCGGCGTGAACGCCGTCGTCCATCTCATTTCTGATGACATTTATATAGACATCACGTTCACGTCCTGGAACTCCAGTGGTGACTATTCATACCAGCGTTCAACGCCAGCTTTAGTTCTACCGACACCGGCAATCAGCATCACCAATCCGGCCAGCGGTGCCGTGTTTGCGGCTCCCGCGAACATGAACATCACCGCCAGCGCCACGATCAGCAGCGGCATAGTGACCAACGTGCAATTTTTTGCCAACGGCATTTCACTGGGGTCAGTCTTGATATCTCCCTTCAGTCTTACAGCCAACAATTTGGGCGCCGGTTCCTATTCCCTCGCTGCGGTGGCGACGGCGGCGGGGATTTCCGCGACTTCTTCGGTGGTCAATGTAACTGTGGTCAGCCTGGTAACGGTCAATCTTTCTGGAGCAAAAGCCACCAACGGCCTGTTCCGCTTTAATTACAGCGCCAATGCCGGGCTTTCCTATGTCGTCCAAAGTTCGACTAATCTCGTGAACTGGGTGTCGCTGGCGACCAATACTGCTCCCGGCGGTTCGGTGCTGTTTTCCAATCCAGTTGATCCCGGCGGAACCGAGTTTTACCGGGTAGGCCGGTTGCCCAACCCTTGATTTAATGCGAGATACGGCCATGTTCGCCCCGATTATTCTGCCGCAAAAATCTGGGAACAAAAAACCGGCTTCGAGCCTCACACTTGCAATGAAAACATGCAAATCATCGTTGGTTGTTTGTCGGCGGGGTGCCGGACTGGCTTGGCTGGTGATGGCAGCATCTTTGGCCCACGCTTCCACTATTTGGAATGGGCCGACCATTTCCTTCACTCATTCAACCGCGACAGGCAATCTTTCGGATCAACTGGCCAACGGCGTGATACTAACCCGCAGCAGCAGCGGGGGAGGCTTGTATAACTCCACAGAGGGCGGTGCCACTCCCGGCGTCAGTCCGGCGGACACAAAATGGGCCGTCGGATCGCTCGCCAACTTTAATACGCTGACTTATGGCGCGTGTCCCTTGGAGGCGGGAGGTCATCCGCCGGGCCATATCAACACAACCTTTGTCGTGCATTTGGTCAATGAGGATGTCTACCTTTCCCTTAAGCTCACTGCCTGGGGCGGGGCCGGCGGCAGCGGGGAAAAATCCTTTTCCTACACACGCTCCACGCCAGCCGTAGCTCTGCCAACACCCACAGTAACTATCACCAATCCAGCCAGCGGCGCTGTGTTTGCGGCTCCGGCAAACGTGAACATCGCGGCCCACGCCACGGTCAGCAGCGGCACGGTAACCAATGTGCAATTCTTCACCAATGGTGTTTTGTCGGGTTCGGTTCTGGCAGTTCCCTTTAGTCTCACAGTCGGCAATTTGACGGATGGTTCTTACTCGCTTGCTGCGGTGGCGACGGCAGCGGGGATTTCCGCGACTTCTCCGGTGGTGAATGTAACGGTGGTCAGCCCGGTGGCCGTCAACCTTTCTGGGCCTAAATTCAATAACGGCCAGTTCTTATTCAATTATAGTGCCAACCCTGGACTTACATACGTCATCCAAAATTCATCCAATCTGATGAATTGGGTGTCTATGGTGACGAATATCGCTCCCGGCAGCCCGGTGTTGTTTTCCAACGCGGTAAATTCAACCGGTGCCAGCTTTTATCGCGTGGGCCGGCTGCCCAACCCTTGAATAGTTAAAAAATGATGGCGGCCGGTCATGTTCTGAAGTCTGACGACTTTGGAATCTGCCTCTTATGAGCTGGTCAAAGATAAAACAACTAAGCTGGCTGGGTGGGCTGGCGCTGGTAGCAAGCGCCGGAATGGTGCTTTTCAATTCTTGTTCCACGGTGGATCGCACGGTGGTGGTGCCGTTGCAAATTGAAGGCGCAACTTTCGTCGGGGACAAGGCCTGCGCGGACTGTCATGAAAATATCACGCGCGCCTTCCCCGCCAGCCCGCACGCGCGATTGCATTTGGAAAACGGCCAGATGGCTGGCCAGTCCGGTTGCGAATCCTGCCACGGTCCGGGCAGCAAGCACATCGCCATGGGCGGCCGGGGCGGCTTGGATAAGTTCATCATCAATCCCGGCAAGGATCCGCAGGCGTGTTTTCGATGTCATTTGGACGTGCAGGCCGAATTTCATTTTCCCCAGCATCATCCCGTGCTGGAGGGAAAAATGAATTGCGTCCAATGCCATGATCCTCATGGCCTGGACATCATGAAACCGGCGGGCGGACTGGCCATGGCGCGGCTGAATGAAACATGCGCCCAATGTCATCGGGAGCAGACACGGCCATTTATTTATGAGCACCCGGCCATGCGCGAAGGCTGCACAACCTGCCACAATCCCCACGGTTCCATCAACGCCAAGCTGCTCACCGAGCCGGATTCAAATTTGTGTCTCCGCTGCCACGCCCAGGAACCAGGGCCGGCCGCTTCCGGCCGCATCTTCATCGGCGGACGGGATCATACCAGCAGCCTGCCCTTCGGCAGTTGTTGGACCGCCGGCTGTCACACGGCGGTTCACGGTTCTAACATCCAACCTATTCTCCTCTATTGAATGGCGACACGCACAATGCGACAAGACTCGTGCAAATCAGCTTGTGCCTGCTCGCGGCGTTCGTTGACGGGCGGCATATTTTTGCCGCCGAGGTGAACATTGCCAAACTGCCGCCGGCAGCCCCGGTGCAAATTGATTTCGCGCGCGACATCAAGCCCATTTTGGAAAATAACTGCCTCCGCTGCCACGGCCCGGAGAAGCCAAAAAGCCAGTTTCGTTTGGACAGCCGCAAAACCGCGCTCAAAGGCGGTGACGAAGGCGTGGACATCCTGCCCGGCAACAGCGCCAAGAGTCCATTGATCCACTATGTCGCCTATCTTGTGGAGGACATGGAAATGCCGCCGCTTGAAAAGGGCAAACAGCTTACAGCGGAGCAAGTGTCCTTGTTGCGCGCCTGGATTGACCAAGGGGCGGTTTGGGACTCGGCCATGCTGACCAATAGTTTTGATTTTTCATTTTCACCAGTTCTCGGCGGAACAACCGTCAGCGGCGACAACCATAAGTTCCGCGAACTTAACTGGCAGAAAGAAGGACTGAATGGCGGCGTGGAACAATTTCAATTGTTCAAGCAAACCGGTTCCGACACCAAATGGCTCCTCACCGGCCATGCGTTGCTGGATGACTATCTTGTCGTCCTATCATTGGATCGGAATGATCTTGGTTTCATTCATTCGGGCTGGCAGCAGTATCGGAAATATTACGACGATACCGGCGGCTATTATCCATCCTTGGTTCAGCCGGCACCTGGCTTAGGTGAAGATTTGCATCTGGACATCGGCAAGGCCTGGGTTGACTTTGGACTGACCTTGCCGGACTGGCCGCGATTGGTGCTGGGCTATGAATATGATTACAAACAAGGCAATGAAGCCATCACGGCATGGAGCGCGCTGGGCACTGGCCGCAACACCGCGCGCAACATCGCCCCTGCCAGTAAGAGCATCAATGAGGATGTTCATATAATCAAATTTGACCTGGATGATGAAATCAAAGGCGTCTCGATAGAAGAGCGCTTTCGCGGCGAGTTTTACAAACTGAACACCGGCGACACCAATGTTGCTTTTGGTCCGCTGCCGCAAAGCGTGAGCGAAGGCACCACTTATTTCCAGGGCGCCAACACCATCCGGCTGGCAAAAAAATTCAGCGACTGGTTTTTCGGTTCGGCGGGTTATCTTTACAGCAGGCTGGATGCGGATGCCGCTTTCAGGATGGATGCCCCGACATTGTTGCAAATTACAACCGTTCCCGAAATAACTCTGGAAAAAGAATCGCACGTCGGCAATGTCAACGGACTCATCGGCCCGTTCGACGGCCTGATTATTTCGAGCGGAATGCAGGGTGAATGGACGCGGCAGCATGGTTTTGGTGATGGAATGTTTGATCAAGCAAGCCCGCCGCCGTCACTGAATGATCTTCTGGTTCCTTTCAATCTGGCTTCGGACTATGACGAGACTTCACTGCAGGAAAACCTGTCGCTGAACTATTCGAAAATTCCTTTTACCAGCCTGTTCGCCGAAGCCCGGGCCGAACAGCAAAACATCGCGCAATACGATCAATTTTCCGCCGCGCAGGACATTCTCAACAAGGCGGTTTTCCTCCAACACACAGCCTTTTCCAGCCAGTCGAGCGATCTCCGGTTTGGTTTCAGCACGTCGCCGTGGCGCAGCGTTTTCTTCAGCGCGCACTATCGTCGCTATGAAGATGACAGCCAGTATGACAGCGACCCGCTGGTGCAACCCAGCCCGACCGCCTATCCTACCTTCATCCGGTCGCGCGATCTTATCACCGATGAAGTCGAGGCCAGACTCGTCCTACATCCGTCCACCCGTTTCAAAACCACCCTGTCTTATCAATACCACGCCACCGACTATGGCTTGGACACCAGTCCTTATGTCTCTTTCGGCAATGTCATTTCTCCGGGCGGTGAACTGCTTGCCGGCAAAGATTACTCCCATATTTTTTCCATCAATGCCACGCTGACACCCATGCCGCGATTGTATCTTTCCACCACCTTGTCCTATCAAACATCCGATATGACCACGGCGGCTGACGGTTCGCCGGCCGTTGTTCCTTATCGCGGGGACATTTATAGCTTCTTCGCCAATGGCACTTATGTGTTTAGCCAGACCACCGACTTGTTTGCCGGTTACGTTTTCTCCGAGGCGAATTACAGCCAGAATAATTTCGCCGGCGGTTTGCCGCTGGGCATTCAATATCAACGGCACAGCGCTCAAGTCGGTTTGACCCGCCGCCTTGGCAAAAACACCTCCGCCGAGCTGCAATACCGGTTCGATTATTATGACGAGCCAGGCAGCGGCGGGGCGAACAATTACCGCGCCCACTCGATTTTTGGCGTGCTGACCTTCCGGTTTCGGTGATCTTTTCAACTTCAAGCTCGCGTTTTTCAGGAACAAATGCTGCACTCCTGACTCATACTATTGATGCCGCAAAATGGCTGATCGCGTAAATTTCGAAAATCTGGTGGCCAGTTATTATGGGCCGCTGTATCAATTCGCCTTCAGTTTGACGCGCGATGAAGCGGACTCGTGCGATCTGGTGCAACAGGCTTTTTGCATCTGGGCCGGCAAAGGCCATCAGTTGCGCGACACCACCAAAGTGAAAACCTGGCTGTTCACCACATTGCACCGCGAATTTCTTTCCGCGCGCCGGAAGGAAGCGCGTTTTCCGCAAATTGATCTGGAATACGCGGCGGCGGAACTGCCCGTGGTGCCGCCGGCCACCGTCAACCAGCTTGACGCCGCACAGGTGCTGGCGGCGCTGGCGCAATTGGACGAAATCTTTCAGGCGCCGGTCGCCTTGTTTTATTTGCAGGACTGCTCTTACAAGGAGATCGCTGACATTCTGGAAGTGCCGCTGGGCACGGTCAAATCGCGCCTCACGCGCGGGATCGCGCGGCTGCATCAGTTGTTGACGGGCGAAAAAAACAAAATGCCGAAACCAAACAATTTGTGAACTGCGACGAAGCCAAAAATATTTTGCTGCTCTACCGGCACGACACGGCGGACGCAGATGATCCGCAAATCGCCGAAGCGCTCGCGCCGGCGAAGCGCGACCCGGAACTGGGCGAATGGCTGGAGGCGCATTGCGCGCGGCAGTTTGTGATCGGCAAAAAGTTGCGGCAAATCGCCGTGCCCGCCGGGCTGAAGGAACAGATCATTTCCGAACAGGCGGCGCAGGAGAGAATGAATTCATGGCGGCCAAAATTTGCGCTCCTGACGGCGGTGGCGGTCATCCTGCTGCTGGGGACGCTGGCGTTTTTTCTTTTTCCGAAACCCGGGTCGGAAGACACGCTGATGGTCTATCAGCAACAAATGGTGGGCGTCGCGCTTCGCGGCTATGCGATGGATTTGACGACGAATGATCCGGGACAAATCCGCGCCTACCTGGCGCAAAATCACGCGCCGTCCGACTTTGTTTTGCCGGAAGCGCTCAAACAGGCTGCCCTGACCGGATGTGCGGTTGAAGGCTGGCAAAACACCAGGGTCTCCATGATTTGTTTCCGCACCGCCAAATCTGTCGCGGCGGGCGGACAAAGTGACTTATGGTTGTTCGTGGTTGACCGCTCGTCCGTGAAAGGCGCGCCCATTGGTGCTTTGCCGCAATTTTCCAAGGTCAACGTGCTAATCACCGCAACCTGGACGCAGGGCGACAAACTGTATCTGCTCGGCACCGAAGATGATGAGCAGGCCATCAAACAATACCTCTGATGCAAATTCCCATTGCCATCTTCGTGAGCGTCAGTTTTCAATGCTCATGTGTTGCAAAACCCAGTCAAAGTCTGTCCGTGCATCCGCTGACGGATGGGGCACGACGATGGGAAGTTGCACCACATTCGGTGCGGGCGGGTAGATGGTGGTCGGGTTCAACCAGCGATGCAGCAAAGCATGGCCGTCGGCAAAGGAAAATGCGGCCGAACCATTGTGATAGGATGCAGGCAGGTCGTGCCACAATGGATAATAATCGCGTTCAACAAAATAGCCGTCGTCAATGCTGTCGGGATGTTCATCAAGGAACACAAAAATATCCGCCGGAAACGGGATTTGCGTGATTTTGAAAAACTGCTTGTAGTCGGGATTGTTGACGTTCACTCCATTGGTTGAAAAAGCTCCGGCGTTTCCCACCATTGCATTCATCGAATAACTGCGGATGCGGTGATCCCACCCGGCGGCGCGTTGAAGCCCGCTTAACGCACGGTCGGAAGGACAATGGAAAAGGCTCGTCATGCCGCCGACATAAGGGCCAAGGCTCGCGCCGGTGATGGTCGCCAGATTGGTGTTGTCCGAGTCAAGCGGCTGCGAATTTACCTCCCACGTCATGACGTTGTTGACCCAGTTTATGTTGGTTCGGAACGATGACCCGTTCATGCCCAGGTTGTAGGGCAGCAGGCCGTCGTGATCATCGGCATAAAGCTGCCACGCCAGCGCAAGCTGGCGCGTGTTATTGAGGCACGCTATGCCTTCCGCACGCGCACGCGCCCTGGAAAGGGCCGGCAATAAAATTGCCGCCAGCACGGCGATGATGGCAATCACCGCCAGCAACTCGATCAAGGTGAACCCAGCTTGCCGGAATTTATTTGGCAACGTCGGCATTTACACACTGATAATGACCATTCTCCCGTTTTGCAAGTGATAAAAGCAGCCGGATATTCATTCCGAACGTCTTGACTTTCCCGCGCGTTTGGCTAGAGTCAGCGACTCTTTAGCAAAATATTTAAGAATCTATGCCGAATACGAAGTCAGCCGAACGCCGGATGCGCAACAGCCAGCGCAAGAACCTCCAAAACAGCGCCGTCAAATCCCGCCTGCGCCGGACGGAAAAACAGTTCCGCGCCACCGTCGCCGCCGGCAAAAAAGACGAGGCCGCCAAGCTGCTCGCCGGCGTCCACTCCGCGTTTGACAAGGCCGTGAAGGTCGGCGCCATCGCCCGCCCCACCGCCAACCGCAAGAAATCCCGCCTCGCCCTTTCGCTCAAGAAGTAATTTCCGCCGGCCGGGATGAATGATTTGCGGCGGCGTTTGTGATGCCAGCGCCGGTCATTTTGTTTTCGGGAATTGCACCGCTTTTAGAATCGTAGCCACGGAAGAAAAAACCGCTTCAGTTCACGGAAAAAACAGCCTTGGCTTGGCCAGCCCCAGCCTGGCCAGCCGGAATTTCATGCCGACGATCAGGCAGCCGAAACCGTATTTGCAACTGCGCTGGAAGTTGATGGACGACGCCTCCTTGAAATACTTCGTCGGGCAGCTCACCTCGCCGATGGTGAAACCGTGCCACAAAATTTGCGCGAGCATCTGGTTGTCGAAAACAAAATCATCCGAGTTCACCGCCAGATTCGGCTCCAGCCTTTGCAGCAGCGCTTTTGAGAACGCCCGGTAGCCCGTGTGATATTCCGAAAGCTTCGCGCCGAGCAGCAGATTTTCCGCCGCCGTCAGAAAACGGTTCGCGACATATTTCCACGTCGGCATCCCGCCCTGCAACGAATAGCCGCCAAGAATCCGGCTCGCCAGCACGCATTGGTGCAGGTCGTTGGCGATGATCGAGGCCATCGCCGGAATCAGCTTCGGCGTATATTGAGAATCCGGGTGCACCATGATCACGATGTCCGCGCCCGACTCCAGCGCCAGCCGGTAACAGGTTTTTTGGTTGCCGCCGTAGCCAGTGTTTTTTTCATGCACATGCACGCGCACGCCCAGCAGCGACGACGCCACCTGCACCGTGTCATCGCGGCTGCGATCGTCCACGAGGATGATTTCATCCACGATGCCTTGCTGCATGACCTCATCCACCGTCATCGTGACGGTCTTGGCCGCGTTGTAAGCGGGCATGACCACGACTATTTTTTTCCCGAAATACATGGTTCCGAATTTTCAACATGCTGCCCAAATTGCCTGCCAGCGAGAAGCCAAAAAGTTCGATTGACGGCTTTTGACTTCATCATTCAACATTCATCATTCATACTTTCCGAAATGACCGTCACGCTTTTCATCCCCTGTTTTGTGGACGCGTTGTTTCCGCGCGCGGGCATCAGCATGGTCGAAATTCTGGAACGGCTCGGCCACATTGTCGTCTGCCCGGCAGAAATCGCCTGCTGCGCCCAGCCGCCATTCAACTCCGGCTACTGGGCCGAGGCGCGCATGATTGCCGCGCCGGTGCTGGAAAAATTGGCGGACGCCGAAATCGTCGTCATCGGCTCCGGTTCCTGCGGCGCGATGTTGAAGAATTTTTATCCTGAACTGTTCAAGGACACGCCGCAAGCGGAACTGGCGAAACAAATCTCGTCGCGCACGTGGGAATTTTCCGAATTTCTCGTGAAGAAACTCGGCGTGACCGATCTCGGCGCGAAATTTCCGCACAAGGTCACGTTTCACGACGGCTGCCACGGCCTGCGCGAACTCGGCGTGAAAAAATCGCCGCGCGAACTGCTCGGCCACGTTCGCGGCCTGCAACTCGTCGAGATGGCGGAGGTCGAGACGTGCTGCGGCTTCGGCGGCACGTTCGCCGCGAAGTTCCCGATGATTTCCACCGCGATGGGCGACGTGAAATGCGCCAACGCCACCGAGACCGGCGCGGATTACATCGTCTCGAACGATTCGAGCTGCCTGATGCACTTGCAAGGCCTGCTCTCGCGCCAGGGCAGCAAACTCAAGACGATCCACCTCGCGGAAGTTTTGAATCAAAAGTGATTTGCGTTTTTTCCTAAAACCCGTATTTTCAGGACATGAAAGCGACAGCAGCCGATGTGGGACGTTCGTTCCACGAGTATTTATCGCGCGTGATGCATGGCGGCGTGAGCGTGGAAATCACTTATCACGGCCGGCGCGCGGCGGTGTTGAGTCCTTTGCCAAAAAAAATGTCGGGCGCGGAATTTGCAAAAATTTTGCGGCGGCACAAGCCCGATCCCGAAGCTGCCGATGAAGTCGCACGCATATTAAAGGAACACGATGAGCATGAACGCAAAGAAATGGCTGATAGATTCCGATCTGCTCATTGAAGGTGAAAGAGGCAATCCGCAAATGCTCGACTGGCTGGAAGCGGTCGAAAATGTTGCGACTTCCGACATCGCTTGCACGGAATTTTTAGTCGGAGCTTATCAGTCCGCGCACCCAGAGAAACGCGAACGCGCGTTTCAATTTTACCGGGAATCAATTTCAACCTGTCCGAATGAATCGCACGTTTTTGAAGATTTTGAAAACGCGGCGCGATTGCTGGGTGAAGCATGGCGGGACAAAAAAGGAAAACCTTCTCTGGCTGACGCATTGATGGCGGCGACAGCCATCCGCACAGGGCGAACTGTCGCAACGCGGAACGTCCAAGACTTCAAAGCTTGCGGCGTTCCCGTTGAGAATCCGCTTGTTTGACGTTTGCTTCATGAGCAATTTCGCCTCGCAATTTCTGAAAGACGCGCGCGTGATGGCGGCCGATTTGCGCCATCGCAAGATCATCCGCGCGGCGCTGGGCAATTACGAGATCGCCCGCGACAAGCGCAAGGAGTCGTTTCAAAGCTGGGAATCCGCGCGCCAGCTCGCCGCCGAGACGAAATGGGACGCGCTCAATCATCTGGACAAATATCTCGTCGAGTTCACCGCCAAAATCGAGGCGCGCGGGACAAAAGTTCACTGGGCCAGCACTGCAGCGCAGGCGCGTGAAATTATTTTGCAGATTGTCCGCGATAAAAAAGCGAAGTCCGTCATCAAGTCCAAGGCGATGACCGCCGAGGAAATTCATCTGAACGACGCGCTCGAACACGCCGGCCTCAACGTCGTCGAAAATGATCTCGGCGAATTCATCGTCCAGCTTCGCCACGAAGCGCCGTATCACATCGTGTTTCCCTCGATGCACCTGACGCGCGGCGAGATCAGCGAATTGTTCCAGCGCGAACTCGGCAGCGCGCCGACGAACGATCCCGAGGAACTCACGATGATCGCGCGGCGTGCGCTGCGGAAAAAATTTCTCACGGCGGACATCGGCATCACCGGCGCGAATTTCGCCATCGCCGAGACCGGCATGATTTCCATCACGGAAAACGAGGGCAACGCGCGCCTCACCGCCGCGTTGCCCAAAACGATGATCACCTTGCTCGGCATCGAAAAAATTCTGCCGAAGCTGGGCGACCTCGCGCTGTTCCTGCCAATGCTGGCGACGGCGGGAGCCGGACAATCCATGACCGGTTACAACACGATGTATGGCGGCCCGCGCCAGCCCGACGAAAGCGACGGCCCGGAGGAATGGCACGTCGTGCTGCTCGACAATCATCGCACGGAACTTCTCGTCGACGCCGAGCAACGCGACGCGCTGCACTGCATCCGCTGCGGCGCGTGCCTGAACGTCTGCCCGGTTTTCAAAAACATCGGCGGCCACACTTACGGCACGACTTACAGCGGACCCATCGGCTCGGTCATCACGCCGCACCTGCGCGGCCTGCAGGATTGGAAACATCTTTCCAACGCGAGTTCGCTCTGTGGCGCATGCACCGAGGCCTGTCCGGTAAAAATTGATCTGCATCATCATCTGTTGCAAAACCGCCGCAATGCCGCAAAAGGAAAACCGTCTTTCTTCGAGCGGCTCGCGTATAAAATTTTTGGCATCGTGGCGAACGAACCGAAATTTTGGTCGCTGGCCAAAAAAATCGGCTGGCTCACGCAGCCGTTGCAACGCGTGGTGAAAGGTTCCGTGCTCGACCCGGCGAAAGCATGGACGAAAACCCGCGACTTGCCGCCGCAGCCGCTGGAGTCGTTCAAAGACTGGTGGAGGAACCGGAAATGAAAACTTTGACCGTAGGACGGGCGCCGCGCCGGTCTCCAAATTATTTTGAAACCAAGAATGAGACAGGCGCGACGCCTGTCCTACTTTGAAAATGAGCGAACGCGAAAATATCCTAGGCCGCATCCGCGAGGCGTTGAAAGTGAACGCTCCGCTGCCCGGTTCGCATACAAGTAGCACAGCCGTCCCGGCCGCGTCCAGAATCGCAGGCGGGACGCCTGCGCCACTTTCCGCGCGTCAATGGCTGCCGCCCGTCGGCGCAAGCGTGGAAGAACGGTTTGATTTGTTCGCCAAAAATGCCGCCGACTTGAAGGCGGATTTTCAACTGCTCGCCCGCCGCGATGAATTGAAAGCCGCGCTCGTCAAAATTTCTGCGGCGGAAAATTGGCAGCGCATCGCCAGCCACGACGGCGAGCTGACGGACTTTGCCATTGCCGCGCTCGGCCTGCCGGTTTTGCTCACGGATAAAGGCTATGACGTTCAGGCTTTGGAAAAGTGCGACGCCGGCATCACCGAATGCGACGCGCTCATCGCGCAGACTGGCGGCGTCATCGTGACCAGCCGCAGCGCGGGCGGACGCGCGTTATCCGTGCTGCCGCCGCATCACGTCGTCCTCGCCCGGCGCGAACAACTTGTGGCCGATTTGCCAGCCGCGTTCGCTCTATTGCAGCAAACATACGCGTCGGATTATCCGAGCATGATTTCGTTCATCACCGGCCCCAGTCGCACGGGCGACATCGAGCGCATCCTCGTGCTTGGCGCGCATGGCCCGAAAAAGCTGACGATTCTTTGCTTCTGACCGCTAGATTCTTTCCCGAAGACCGCGTCTGGATTTTCCGGAGCAATCTGGTCGGCGCGAAATTCTGAATTTGAAACTGCGTCCGTTCGCGCTAAACTGGCCGGAGTGAAAAGGAAAATTCTGTTGCCGGCCATCTTCATCGCGGTGTTCGCGCTGTCGCGGATTCCGGGATTGATGCCGTTGAATTTCAGCGTGGCGTATGCGTTTGCCTTTTGCGCCGGGGTTTATTTTCGCGGCGCGCTGGCGTGGTGGCTGCCGCTGGGCGCGATCGTGGCGACGGACATCGGCCTGAATTGTTACTACGCCGCGCAGGGCATCAGCGTCTGGGACTCGCCGAACGTGGAAAACCTGGTTTTCAACTACGTCGCGTATGCCGTGCTGATTTTTCTCGGACGCCGCTTCAAGCCGCAACCGTCCGTGTTCAAGCTCGTCGGCGGCGGGCTGCTGGGCGCGATTCTGTTTTATCTCATCACCAACACGGCGTCCTGGCTGTTCAATCCGTTTCACAATCCCGAATACACTAAGAATCTCGCGGGCTGGATCATCGCGCTCACCAAAGGCCACGCCGGCTATCCTTCAACGTGGGAATTTTTCCGCAACACGCTGTTGAGCGGAGGCCTGTTCACCGCGCTGTTTGCCGCCGCCGGAAAACTGACGGAATCGCCCGCCGACAAAACCGCCGGCGCGCGCGCGCCCGAAGCAAAAGACGAAACCGAGGCCGAACCGGCGGAGGCCAAGGTGTAAAACCGCTGCCAGTTGAAAGTTGAAGGTTGCAAGTTATCGCAACCATCACGCGCTTGAAAAACTTGCAACTTTCAACCTTTATTTAAGGGAACTTCCAAAAACCCCCTACTTATCCTGACTAATAACTTCCATAGGATGAAAGCAAGCTATATAACTTGTGGGCATGAAAGCACCTAGCCGCTACCTCCAACCCGTCACCCC
>Ga0075522_10000471_pt1 | contig 29145 bp, 28 predicted proteins | sample NGEPerA_FD_74796 | JGI IMG/M metagenome (GOLD analysis project Ga0075522, IMG submission 74796) | Arctic peat soil microbial communities from the Barrow Environmental Observatory site, Barrow, Alaska, USA - NGEE PermafrostL2-A | ecosystem: Environmental > Terrestrial > Soil > Wetlands > Peat ...
ATTTACCGCGCTCTGGAACGCGAGCCTCAAAATCGATATGCCAACGCCCACGAGTTTGCACAGGACCTCGGGCACCTTGACCAGGTCGGCGTCGCGGATCGGCCTGAGCTACGGGATTGGAAAAAGAAAAGCGGGCAACAGTCAAAGAGGTACCTGCGCTACGCACTGATCCTGGCAATTCCCATCGCCATTTTTGGCCTGCTTCTCTACATGGCGCGGCGCTGAACAACAGATTCAAGCGGTGATCGCTCCGAACGAAAGTTTGCATAGGAGCAATTCGCCGGACAAGTTGTCCTGAAAACTACACCCTCGTTGTATTGTGACACGCAATCGGAATCGCTCTGCCTTTCGCAACCCGCAAAATTGGCTCCATTCCCGATGGCGACGTAACGGCCATGCCAAGTCTTTGTATTATGAGTGGGAAGAAAATCACCAGAACTTAGGTTTTCTTCAGGAGCGGGCGTAGATCCCTAATATCTTTCACTTTTTCCAGGGACAGCACGGTTTCGATCAGCTTGTTGCCGTTGGGCAAACCGATCACCGGTGCGATCAGGTCGCGCACTTTGTCCACGACTTCTTCGCGGGACATCGGGTTTTCTACTGTGCCGCGGACATCTTCCACGCGATCGCTCAGCTGCGTGCCGTCCGTGAGCGTGACTTCTACGATCGCGACGCGGGTGGGCATCAGTTTTTGCAAATCTTCGTCGCCGGCGAGCTGGATTTTGGCGCGTTCGCGGAGGATGGCGGGGTCTTGCATTCGCGCGGTGTCATGCGTTGAGCGGAACGAAACGGTTTTGTCGATCAGCATGACGGCCATGAGATGTTGCAGATTGATGTCCACGATTTCGCGGCCGTTGACGATGGACGCCTGGCTGCTCGCGAGCCGTACGACTACTTTTTGTACTTGTTCAGGTTTGAAAACGTGTTTCTTTTGAATATTAAAAAGCGCGTCGAGCGGGGCCTGAATGGGCGAGCCCACTGTCCACTTCTTGATGTTCGTGCGCGCCACTTCGTACTGTTCGCCGAGCTTGTTGACGAGCCCCGCGGGATCGGCTTGCGGAGCGTAGGCCTGAAAATAATTATCCGCGCCGGAAAAAATGTCATCGACGCCCGTCCATCCGGACTGCACCAGAATCGCGGCGGTCACGCCATTGCGTGCGGGCCCTCCGGCGAAGTCGAATCCTTTTTCAATGTGGTCAGGATCGCGCTGCCAGGCTGCGGTGCCCCCGGCCTCCTGCGCCGAGTAGCTCAGGAGCCAGCGCATTTGCTGCGAAGTCAGACTCGCGGCGCAGCCCGCGGCGGCCGCGGAACCAAAGGTTCCCGCAATGTTGTGGCTGCTTTTGTGGGTTTTCAGTTCGATGTCCCGGCCGCCCATGGTCATGGCAACGCGCGTGCCGATGTCGTAGCCGAGCGCCATCGCGCGCAGAAACTGCGTTCCGCTAATTCCGAACTGTTCGCCGGCAGCGAGCGTCGAGGGAACAATTGAGCAGCCGGGATGGCTTTGCGATGGCCCGTGCGAATCGTCGGTCTCGTCCGAATGCGCGAGAAGCCCGTTCGTGAGCGCGGCCTCTATGGCACCGCAGACAATATTCGACGCGGCAACGGTGGCAACTTTTTCTCCGCCGTACGCGCGAGCGAATTTAAGCGCGGCGCGTCCCGGCGGAAGCTCCGATCCGGAAATCATCGCGCCAAATGTATCCAGCGTATGCCGCTTGGCCTTCTCCATCACTTCCGCGGGCAATTCGCGACCGCGTGCTTCGCTCATGTATGTACTGAGCCGCTCCATCACCGGGCTCACTGTCTCCCCCGCCCGCAACAGACGAGGAACGAACGCCGCGCCAGCCAAAGCCAGGCCCGCGGATTTCACCAGGTCTCGCCGGTTCAAGCCCGGCAATTCCGCTTTCGATTTGTTAAACAAATGTGGCCGCTCTCACACCAATGTCTCCCGGCTTCCTGAAATTAAAATATCTCGTGAGCGCCTCGAATCCCGGAGTCTCGAAACTCTCATATTCACTTTGAAGCTCTCACTGTACAGAAAAACTTTGAAATACGCATCGGAAGTCGAGCGGATGTTCACAGCCGAAGCACAATTCCAAAATGCATTCGAAACTTTTTCCGCTATGTGCCAAATAGATGCGCTCCTGCATCAGTGGCGCGGGCTTCAGCCTGCCGGGGGTTGGGCCTGGCAGGACTAAATTCCGCAGGCTGAAGCCCGCGCTACTGAAAACTTGCGCCCTTGCAAACATTCTCTGTGATTTCTTCGCAGCGTACCAGTCGAACGGCCGGGACGGTGCTATTCATTCCGGCGTTTGGCTACGTAGTTTTTCTTCAGAATGGCCACCAATATGAAAACGAGTCCGATGAGTCGAGCCGTGTAAAGCAGTGGATTCCCCTCGTTCGGCCGGTCGATGGAGACAGTCACGAGCCGGTTGATTCCCTCAATAAAAAAGAAAAAAGCAAACGCAAAGAAGAGAAAGTCGCGGGTCTGCCTCCAATACTTTAAAAAGAAAAGGCTGGCCGTGAAGGAAGCCATGGAAATCACTCCAAGCAGGAAGGCCTCTACCATTTATTTATTCTCCCAAATCAAGCCGTAAAGCAACATCCCCATCGCAATGGCTGCCGTTACAAGGCGCAGTCGGTAAAGATCGATGTCAGGGAACACGATAAGATCGACAAAAATCAGCGCGTTCGACAACGCGAGACCAATAAAGCAAAGACCGCTCCACAGCAGCAGACGCTGCTTGCCGGTGACGTATCCCCGCAGGAGCAGAATGGCGCACACCAGGCTGGTGATCGCGCCCACGATATACACCGCTTCCGCCATTACTCACGCTCCTTCTTAAATCGAAACGCGTCGGCGAAATCACGTACGGCCGAAGACACATTGCGATGAATCATATTGGAAATGGCCACGATTTCGGTCCTGTATTTTGCCTGTACGGCAGCAATCACCCGATCGTTCTCTTCCGATATCGATTCGTAGAAGAATTCTTCCGGGGGGTCTGGACTACTTGAGATGAGATTTTGCCTGGATAGGTCTCGAAACACGGTCTGCGCGGCCTTTGGATCCACGTACAAGCGTTTGGCCAGTTCCTCGGCGGACCAATGCTTCGGCTTGCTGTTCCACAGAAGGAGCAAGGCCTCCAGATGAGGAACACTTTCGATTCGCTCGTTGATAAAACGCAGCGCGTCCTGCTCGGCGATGTGCTTGCTATCGGTCACTTGTGGCTCGACGCGGCATTGTATCGCATTACGATGTATATGGGACACCATTACAAGTGTACCGACGTCCAAATCACAAATAGCGGGATTTTCTCTTGCGGGTGGCCATTCGCCCGGATTTGTTACAGCCCATTCCCTCCTCCTTGTATGCCACTGTTCGTCTTCCCTGCCGGCATGTATCGACGCACCTAGCAGTCTGTTACTATTCGAAACAGCTTCTCCAACCTGGCTAACATAGGGGTATGGCTCTCGCAAACGTAGCACCGAAATGAAGGGAGTGTCCTGGATGAGATTTCTCTCTATGGCTTTTGCAGTCTGCCTGTTCTGCACTGCAGCGACGGCACAGGAGAAGAAGGACAGTGCTGCTCAGCCTCCGGCATCAGTCATCGTCAATGGTCAAGTGATCAGAGGTAAAGTGCTGGAGATTGATGGAAAACATTTCGTGGCTGTGGAAGACCTGGCGCAAAGCCTGCGTGGAACGATTGCCTATGGCGACGGCCAGATACTGCTGACATTCTCAAAGCTTCCAGCCATCCCCGCGCAGTCACCCACCGCTCAATCTTCTTCCGCAATGCCGCCGGCGGCTCCACTCCCTGTGCCATCGGTCACCGCGCAACCGCTCGAGACCGGAAGCGTTAAGGGCACACTCACCTATTTCTTCGATTTTCACACAGGAACTAAACCCGATGCGGGAGCCAAAATATGGCTGGTGAAGGGGCATGCGGAAATTCCGGCTAATCAGAATTTTGTGGCCAGCAGTACGGCGCTGGGCACCACAGCGAACCCGGAACAATACGCGGTAATCCAATATTCCATCGCGGACGAAAATGGAAATTTTGATTTGCTTGATGTTCCTGAAGGCCCTTATACGCTCGTCCTGCAATCGGCGCACACCAGGTGGACTCTGAGGGACAAAAGAGATTTTTTCGGCAGAGGCAACGGACACAATCCGAGAGATAGCAGCGGACGAGTTGAATTTCTAAGCGTGACTATTAATCCAGGCGAGGTAGCCGAAGCCTCGAAGGATTTCGGGCCCAATATCGATGAGTGATCAGCCTGCATCGCGATTCGAGTGACCGATGACTGTCGACGCGAACGGGTTGCTGCATGTCCCCATCTGGCAAAAAAAAGAAAAATATCCGACGCCCATCCCGCTCCACTTACCCGGCAGGACGCAGAAAAAATGCTTTATTCTGTCATTCCGAGCGAAGCTAGGAATCTCGCCTTCTTTCTTTTCTTATACTTAGATCGAAGAGAGATTCCTCGCTTCGCTCGGAATGACAGGAGTGCTGAGTTTTTCCGCAGCCTGCTAGAGCTTGAGCAGTCGCGCCGCGTTCTCCCCCAGGATCATTCGTTTCTGCGCGGATGTCATATTCACCTGATCCAGAACCTGCACAGGCTGGTCGTAGCCCATGTCGAGGCAATAGTCGCTTCCGATCATGATGCGGTCGGCGCCCACTTCGCCGATCACGAATTCCATCACCGATTTTGAGTGAACGATGGTGTCATACATGAAGCGGTCGAGATATTTGCTGGGCGGGCGCGGCAATCGCAGCTTTTGAATTTCCGGCCGCACGATTGAACCGTGGTCGATACGGCCGAGCAGCATCAGCAGAACGCCGCCTCCGTGCGGCAATACGAACCGCAGCTTGGGATGCCGGTCCAGGACGCCGCCAAAAATCAGGTGACACGCAGCGATGGTCGTGTCGAGAGGGAAGCCAATCAGATTCACGAGGGAAAATGGCGCGATGCGCGGGCCCCCGGCCACCTGCAAAGGATGCAGAAAAATAGGGAGATCCAGCGCTTCGATGCGCGCAAGAATCGCCTCGAATAGCGGATCGTCGAGGTCGCGATTGTTAATGTTGGTCCCCATGTACACGCCGCGCAGTCCCGGCAATTTGCTCGCGCGATTCAGTTCGTCGATGGCGCGGTCCGGAAACATCATTGGCAGAGTCAGCAAACCAAACAGGCGCGTCGGATACTCCACATGCGCCGCGCTCGCCGCATCGTTATACGCGCTGGCTAATTTGTGAGAAACCTCTTCGTCTCCCCAATGCGCCATCGGGCCTGTGAGCGACATGGCCTGGATTGCGGTTCCCTGCCCGTCCATGTCCGCGATTCTCATTTTCAAATCCACTGAGCGGTACGGAAGCGGTCCCTGAAAACGCACCTCGGTCTTGATGTAAAAGCCTTCTTCCGCGGCGCGATATTCCACGCCAAATTTCGGCCCGTACTCGGCCAGCACATCGAGGTAAGCCTGCGGGAAAAAATGTGCGTGCACATCCACAGGCCGCACGTGATTTGTATCGTCGTTAGGCATAGTCCGAACGCTCCCCAATCAAAATAACCAAAATTCTGATGAAAAATAAAACGCCCGCGAAGGTCAGAGTAGAGGCGAACCTGCCAATCAAGAATTCTGTAGCGCTCGCCTTCAAGCGAGCATTGTGGCACAGGCTACGGTAAATAATCGAATACCATCAAATGCGCCTCTTCGATCACCAGATCTGAAAGCATCGAAGTTTCCCATCCGGCGGCCTTATCTTTTTTGGTTATACCCTGCGCGATGTTTAATTCTTTCAGCAAATCAACCTGCAGGTCCTGCGTTCCGTGCCGAGCGGTAATCACATAATGCCTGGGAACCGCGGAATAAAGCCGCTTCAATTCCGGCACCCACAGCCCGGTTTTCGATATCGCTCCGGTGGGCACTTTTCCCAAAAGCTCGAAGTGATTCGCGTCGATCTCCTTAAATATCGCGACCGTCCCGGTTGTCCCCATAAAGTAAATTCTCTGCGTCGGCGCGTCATACTGAAGATCGTCCGCCCCGCCAATGCTGTCCAGCACCTGCACCACGTTGCCCGTCTGCGTATCCATCGCCACAAGTTTTCCCGGTTCGTGCTGATGCCCGCCGCCGATATTTCCCGTATGCGCGACGGTGCGACTCCCCACGAACAGGCGATGATGCGCCGCGTCCACCGCGGCCGTATGAGGCACAGGGCCGCCGGTAATTGGCCATCGTGCGATTACAGCGCGCTTCTCGAGGTCCACCACCGCGACATGGCTTTCCCCGTCCACGATGTCTCCCATGGCCACATACAATCTTTTTCCCGAAGGCTCGATCGCGATGCCCGCAGGGTCACCGCCCGGCAACTGAATGCTCGCCACGAGTTTTGCCGTCTTCGTGTCCACAACATCGAGCGAAGCGTTATTCGATCCGTGATCGCCGCTGCCGCCAAAATCTTTAAACACTTCCACGCAAGCGTAAATCAGATGCGTGGCGGGATCGTACACGCCGTTATCGGCGCCTCTATTTGGATCGCCGAATCCGGATAATTTTACGGTCTTCGTGACTTCGTACGTGGTGCCGCTGATGGCGATGACGCTGCTGTTTGCCAACTCCAGCCAGATTTCATTTGTTTCAGGCAAGTAAAAAGACCGCTTGGGCATGTCGGCGAGACCTTGGGTCTCATGCAGAAGCTTTCCCTCGCGCAGATCTACGGTAATCAGGCTCTTGGCAGCTTCGCCGGAAATAAACAGGCGTTGCCCTTTCGCGTCCGCCGCGATGTGGTCCATGTACCCATCGCCGGGCAGAGGAATGGTTTCCACCAGCCGCAGGAGTCCGGACATGTGCGTCATCGGCAGTTGCTGGCCCGTGGTGTACTGGGCGCGAGCATTCACAACGAACAGAATCGCAAGCCCCACGAGAAGGGCGATACGCATTTTCATTTCCTCACTCCTCAGCCCGTAACATCCACCTCAAGCTGATTTTGCCGGTGATTCGGTATCCTCAATGTACTTCGACTCCGCAGCCGGCTCAAGCTGCGACCATACCGAATTTCAATCCATGTGAGTCAGTCAATTTAACTGCAAGATGGTTGTTAGCCTAGCAAAACAAGTTACTTGTTCCAGGCGACTCCGAACGAGCAGGCAAACTCTAAGGGTATTACGCGAAGAGAATGGGGGCTTTGCAGTATTCTCGCGCACGGCGCCACTGCACTAAGGTTGAGAAGGCGAATAAGCCTGTGCGTAAGCAGAGCGGTTCTCTAACGCCCGCCGTCAGGCGGGCATCTTGGATTGCACTCACATACCCGCCTGACGGCGGGCGCTGTGGGAACCAAAATCAATGTAGCTGCACAGGCTCCAACGGGAATCCCTCAGAACTTCCCAACGCCAAACACAACCCATTCAGAAAAAGGAGTCCCCCATGTTTGGAAAAGTTAAATCGCTTCGAGAACTGTTTGAAATTGAGCTTTACTACGCGTATGACTGCGAGCAGAAGCTTGTGGAAAAAGGCCTACCCGCCATGATCCAAGCCGCAACGTCCCCCCAATTGCAGGCCGCGCTGAAACAGCATTTGGAAGAAACGCGCACTCACGTCCGCAGGCTGGAGCAGGTGTTCGGCGCCATTGGAACGGAACCGGACACCAAGGACAACGATGTTCTTGACGAATTGATGAATGCAGCGGAAGATTCCATTTCCAATATTGAACAATCGCCCCTGCGCGACGCCGCGCTCATCGTGAACGGCAATATGGTGGAGCACTTCGAAATTGCCACGTACGGCACGCTCGCCGCGTTTGCCCGGAACTTGGGCTTTCAGAATGTGGTCAGCGTTCTGGAACAGACTCTGCAGGAAGAAAAAACAGCTGATGCAAAACTGACGCAACTCGCGGAAACTCTGAATCAGCAGGCCGCAAAGCGACAGACGGCCTGAGGCCCAAATCAATCCCCATTCTTTTCAGCAGAATTAAAAATACTAAGTGCGCTGAGGTCCCACGATGCCAGCAAAACGAAAAAGCAAGCCACTGCGCAAAAAGAAGGCTGCAACCAAGAGGCGCTCGCGCAAATCGGCGGTAAAAGATCCGATCCGGAGCGGCACGCTAAGGAGCACTCTGGATCCTACTCGCACCAGGGAAATCGAGGAAGTTGAGCCGGAGACCGACGCGCCGGAACTCGGCTCCTCCGCGGGCGATCTCGAAGGCCTGGAAACCGATGACAACGAAGATTTTGAGAGCGTCGCTGAGCTTGTGAGCGAAGGTCAGGATCTGGAAGCCGAGCAAATCGAAAGCATCGAAAATACGCCCAACGCGGACCAAGGTGACTTGAAACCGCGCAAAGTTCCGAGCGGAACGAAACCCGGAAAATTCTCGGACAGGAACCGAATCTAAACCTCCCTCCGACCTGTAACGAAGAGTCGAGTCATGGGCTGCGTTTGGTGTGTGCCGAGCGCAGTCCGGCAGTCTGATTGCTCGTGAAAAACATCCGACGTTTAATTTTCCAGCAGTCGTTCCAGCCCCGCTCTGTCTTTCAGCGTCAGCGTTGATCCCTTGATGACCACCATGTTTTTTTTCCTGAAGCTCGACAACACCCGCGTGACGGTTTCCCTCGAGGTTCCAATCATCTGCGCGATCTCTTCGTGCGTCAGCGTGAGCTTCGCTTTGACCGCGCCTTTTTCCTCTTTTTGATTGGCGGTCAAGTCCAGAACGAAGCGGGCCATTTTTTCTTCCGCGGAATGCGAAAGCCCAATCGTGCGCATTTCCGCAAGCGCTGTGTGATAGGTCTGCCCGAGTTGTTGCGCAACGCGCAAGGCAACCTCGCCGTATTCACGCAGAAAATTCAGAAAATCGTGCGCGGAAACAAAATTCGCCTGAGTTGGCTCGACCACCTCCGCCGTCAGTTCGTACGGCGTTCCCGTCACCGTCGATGGCAACCCCAGTACTTCTCCTGACTCGGAAAGCCTGGCGATTAAAGTTTTTCCATCGATCGAAGTTGTATAGAGTTTCACCCGCCCGGCGCATAGGATGAAGACGCCTCGCCCCGCCTGCCCTTCGACGAACAACGTAGCGCCTTTAGGGTAGGACGAAGGTGAAGTGATGGACGCGAGTCGCTGCACCGCTCCAGGAGAAAGATTGCAAAATAATCGATCTTCGCGGTGAGGGCAGGTAAGGCAACTCTCAATAATTTCAAGGCCGTACGGGGCACGCATAGGGCTGGATTCTAACGCATGGCTCTTCCCTCGCGCCACCAAATGAAAACGCCCTAGTTGTGGAGCATTATTTTCCGTCATGATTTCGACTCTTTTACCGCTGCTTTAAGCATTTTCCGCACTTCTACTCAACCGGAAGCGGCTTTTTCTTCTCTTTGAATTCTCCGCTTGGCGCGGTAGAGGTTTTATTTCGGCCACGGCTCTCATCGATCCGAATGACATCCCCGCCGGTTAAATCAATCGCGTAGATCGGATTTGCAGATTTCCTGGCCATCTCCATTACTTTGCGCTGTGCTTTTTGGTGGCCCATGGCGGATTCTCTCCACAGCGAAGCGCCATCCGGAAACTGCTCGAAAATTTCGTATAGGTGTTTCATGGCGATCTCCCCAGTCCGCCAATATGGAATCTCCACACTTCTATCTTCAATAATTGGGAGATAAACTTCGGTAGTGCTCGTCACACATGCGTGTGATCTGGATTACACCGTGGCACATGCTTTGGGAAAGTCCGATGGAATGAATCATGCACTGGATTTCTGTGGTGGCCTTGATATTGACGATAACGAATCCGAACGGGCCGACAACTCTGGCAGGCCGCGTTTTTCCACTGTTATAAACGAGACATGGAGGCAAGCTCACGCCGTGCGGCAACGCCCTCAACCTCATCGAGCGCCAGCACAATTCATTCGCTCGCCTTATTCGTTTCCATCGACGTCCTTTTCTACTTCTGGAAGCTGAATTACAAGAAGCTCAGCAGCTTTTACGATTACTCCATCCTGGCGGACGCGGCCGGCAAACTTGGCTCCGGTCTGCGCCCTTTTTCGGGATTTCAGCTCAGCGCTGCAGTCCTTGCCCATGTGGCTCGCGGGCGGCTGCGAACTTATTTTCGGCCCGCGCTACTTGGCGCTCGCTTACGGAAATCTGATTCTCACGCTGATTCTTTTTTTCTTGGTGCTGCATTACGCAAAAAAGCAGTTCCCGCTCTTTTTGGCGCGTCTGATCGCCCTGGCTATCGCCGTTGCATCTTCCCTGCCGCATGGAATTATCTGGTACAACTCCATCGCCCTCCTGTTGCTTTCCGCGATTCGAGGCCGAAGTGGTAAATTTCGCAGCAAGCAACCGGCTTGGAACATGCATGCTGTTTCTTTTCAGCAGGTTAGAAGGGGCGATAGCTGAGGTGTCTCCAATAGATTACGCATGTCCGCTGAAGGTAACACTATTCGAGGACATCGAGCATTGGGACAATTGGGGGAAATTGCACTTTTCAGGGGCCAAAATGGTGATTTGTGCCCTACTTTTGTCCGCGCAGCAAAGCGTCAATCTTTCCCAATAGGCCATCGTTACCGGTAATCGAAGCAGCGTCTCCGGTATCGTTCATCTTTTTCAATGCACCGCTGGGAAGCGGAATTCGAATGAGCTGCCCGTCTTGCAAATGGTCGGGATTTTTCAGGTCGGGATTCAGCAGGAGGATCTGCCTGGATAACGTGCCATCAAAATGCCCAACATATCTGAGGCTGAGATCTCGAATGGATTGGTTTGCGCTGGCAGCTACGGTGAGTATCACTCCATCATTCGTTTCCATGGGCGCGGCATCGTACGAGGACGATCCGTTTTCGGATGATCCGGACGGAGCCGACGGGCCGATGGAACCGGAGGTACGATCAAACAGATGCGGTGTGATTCCGCGCTTGGATTGAGAACGGCCCAGGATGGCGAGCGCCAGAATCGCCGAGAGCAAAATCGCCGTCACGATGACGGAACGGATCTGCCATCTTTTCAAACTTCTTTTCTTGTAGTCATCGTACGAAATAAAATCAGTCGCACTGCCACCTTTTTTAGCCGGCACCGCAACCGGCGTTTGTGCAGATTTAGGGAGCGGCTTGAATGGCAACGCCGACGCAGGTGCGGAAACCGCTGCGGATACCGAAGCTGGCGCAGGAGGAGGCTGCGGAACGGGCATCGTCGCCGCGTGTGAGACCGCTGTCACAGCTGTGGGGGGAACCGGCGCCGCTGCGACAACAGGGATGGTAACGTTTGCGGTCGCGCTCACTGGAGTGGGGTCCGGCTCCGGCACCACGGCCTGTGGTGGTCCGACGACGGGATAAGGCGCGGATTCATCCGCCACGCTCTTTTGCTGAACAGGCATGACCGCGGGCGTGAGCGCAGGCGCGAGGATTTTCGGCGGCACGAACAACAGGATTGGCGAGGTCTCGGACACTGCGGCTTGCTGGATCGAAGCAACTGTAGTGGGCACGGCTTCAGGCCCAGGAACCTTCTGCAAGGCAACCTGCGGGTCCGGTGCAGGTTCGGGCGTTACTATTTTTTGTGGTTCGGGCACAAGTGCAGGCGCGACTTGAACGGGCCCACTCTCGCGCGCCGCACTCGTCTGCGGCGTGGAAACACGCGTGATATCAGGCGCGGGAGCGAGAACAGCCGCCGGCGTTGCCGCAGGTTCGGCTGCTTTCACCGGCTTGGAAATCAATGCTTCCAGATCGAGACTGGCCACGGCCTTTCGCACAGTCTCCGCGGTGACTGTGCGCTGTACACGATGAAACGCCGCGAGCATCGAATTGAAGCAAATATTATTAATATTTCTGGGGATACCGTCGCTTTGTTTGGCGATTTCATCGAGCGCGCCGGGATCGAAAATCGGCTCCCCGCTGTGCCCTGCCACCGTGAGCCTATGCGAGATATAGCTGGCGGTTTCTTTCGCGGTAAACGGTTCCAGATGGCTGAGCACGGCGATGCGCTGGCGAAGTTGAATGAGCTTGGGCTGAGCGAGCTTTGAGGCCAGCCGGGGCTGACCAGCCAAAATAATCTGCACCAATTTTGCGTTGTGCGTCTCGAAATTTGACAGCATGCGCACGGTCTCGAGTACCGCGTCGTCGAGGTTTTGCGCTTCGTCCACCACCAGCACAAACCGCTTTCCTGCCAGCAACTCGTTAAACAAAATCTCGTTGAGTTTGCCGTGCATGGTCACGAGGCCCATGCCCTCGGATTCCACACCCAACTCGTGAAGAATATAGGCAATCAATTCCCCCGAATTGCATTGCGTTTGGGACACCAGAACGGTTCGCGCGCTGTCATGCAGGTCTTCCAGCAGCCGATAGAGAAGCGTCGTTTTGCCCATGCCTGGCTGGGCGATTAATGCAAAAAAACCTCGATTTTCAGCGACCCCGAGTTTCAGGGCAGAAAGCGCGTCCCGGTGCGTATCGCTGGCAAACAGATAGGCCGGGTCGGGAGTCATCCCGAATGGCTGTTGGCGCAAACCGAAAAAATCTAGAAGCATAGAATTAGGCTCGAAATTCGCCTGCTCGCCGGAATAATTCAGGACTCTATGCTTTTCCGGCGCGGTCGAAAACTTCAGTAATTCCTGTTCCGCCGCCAGCCAGTTGGCACGTTCCGTGCCATTTTCGCAACCGCGTTGCACATAGATCTCAAAGGCGCGCTTCGCGATCTGCTCCTGGGTGGGGCGCGTATCGTTCAGTCCGGACATAGCTTGCGGGAGGCTGGGTGCCCAATTCCCCTTCCAGTTGTTTCCCGCGCGCCTTGCCGGCCCAGGATATCAGTGCAATCCGATTGCCAATCTCGATCGCAAAAAGTACTAGGCCCTGTCCCCTGGCCCGCGCGGGTTGTTCGGCTTACTTTCATTAAGAATACTCAACAAATATACACGCCGTGCGGGCACATCCGTCAAGGTTAACTATCTGCATCCCCGTTGAGATCGTGCAGCGGTCGAGCGCCGCAGAACCGAACTGTCTTTCGTAGTGCACGTCCGCCCTTCGGGATGGCCAGTTTTCTTGTCCCCATGCGACCAACTGCATACACAACCAAACACGTGAAAACGCAACGTCGCCCTCTCCATCTCGAACAGCACGAGACCGAGAAGCCTCTACGAAGCCCATCTTCCATATCTTGGCTTGCCGCCACACTTCCCGCTGTGACATGATTTGCCGCAAATGGGGAGGCTCGTGATGCGAACTTGGGATCGATCTCTTGGGATACGTTTTGCAACAACCGCTTTTACCGTTTTATTTCTTGCCGCAATTTCCGCCGCCGCTCAAATGGCTCCCACGCGAACATGGGAAGAATTAAAACAAGAAACGCAAAGGCGCGTGGACAAAAATCTCGGCCCGGTCGGCGGGCTAAAATCCGAAGATGCGCGTGAAGCGCTCTCCAACATTCACAGTTTGGATAAAGATGAATGGGCCGCCGCGTGGAGCGCCATTGGCGATCGTTATGAGAAACGCGCGAAAAGCGAAGAGGCAGCTAACAACACGGACGCAGCGCGTGACGACTACTTCTGGGCTTTCAAATATTACACGGCCGCTCGCTGGCCGGTGCCGAATTCCCCCGGCAAGGAAAAAGCATATCAAAATGCCCTCGCGGCCTTTCGCAGCTACGGAAAGTTTCTCGATCCTCCCGTGGAGATCGTGCACATTCCGTTCGAGGGCAAGGAAATTACGGGATATATCCGGCTGCCGAAAAATGTGCGGCCGGCGCCCGTTATTTTCATGATCAACGGAACGGATTCGCGCAAAGAGGATGAAATTGGAGGACGCGAGTCGACATTCCACGCTGGGATCGGCATGGTCGCCGTGGATATGCCCGGCACGGGCGAATCGCCGATCAAGGCCGACGCGGGCTCGGAGCGCATGTTTTCCTGTGTACTGGACTACCTCGCCACGCGCCCGGACATTGACAGCAAGCGCATCGTTGCCTGGGGCGTGAGCTACGGTGGGCATTGGTCCGCGATTCTTGCATACAAGGAACGCGCGCGTCTCGTCGGCGCCGTCGTGCAGGGCGGCCCCGTGCACGACTATTACACGCCGGAGTGGCAGAAAAAATCCCTTGGCACGCCTGAATATTTGTTTGACCTGTTCGCGGCGCGCGCCGCCGTCTACGGCGTCAAAACATTGGACGAATTCTATGCATTTAATCCGCGCCTCTCACTGAAAACGCAGGGCCTGCTCGGCCAGCCCTCCGCCCCCATGCTGCTATTGAACGGAGAAAAAGACAGCCAGGTGCCCATTTCCGACCTTTACATGCTGTTGCAATCCGGTGGCTCTCCCAAGTGGGCCTGGGTGAATCCCGATGGCGGCCACACAGGACGATCGGCGGATTGGCCAAACTCCAGGATCGGCGAGGAAATTGTAATGCCGTGGATCAAGGCAAGGTTGGAACCGCCGCACGACAAAAATAAAATGTAGGTTTACGTGGCATAGGCTTTAGCCTGTGCGGGTTTAATGCTCGCAATGACCAAGGCCCCTCAGGGTTTGGTTTTTGCAAGGGCCAACCCCCGCAGGCTAAAGCCCGCGCCACATTACTTCGCTGCCGCGCGCGCAGCGGGATATTCCGATTCGTGAAACATTCCGATATACCAGTGCCCGTTTTGCTTCCCCATCAGCACAATCATCAAACCTTTACGCGCGGGAATCTCCGACCCGTCCGCAGCCTTGGTGCCGGTGATTACCGTATCGAGATCGACCGCTGCCAGCTCAGGGCTGAAAAAGCGAATGCTTCTCACCGTGTCCGTGCGTACGGAATCCTTGAGGTTTCCTTTGAAAAGTCCCGCAAACCAATTTTCGATATCTTTGCGCCCGCGGCTGTGGTTTCCGCGCATGTTGGTAAAATCCGCGTCTTCCGCGAACGTCATCGCCACGCCATGCGCATCATGACGTGTGAAATTTTCAGAGAAATCCGCGCACGTTTTTGTGATCGCCGCGGACTCTGCTTCCGGGTTGGCGGGTTGGCCCTGGGCGAAAATGGCTCCCGGAAGCGCTAGCAACGCGAGCAAGCCAAGTGAAATTGCAGTGATTTTTTCGAAACGCAAGGAGCCTCCGCCACGTATTTCATAAGCGAATGTTTTTGGGATTGGCGGCGCAATCATACGCCAAATACCTTTGCGTACAAATATATTTGTCGGATGCAAAGCAATGAAGCAGAACCCGAACGGTCGAATTATTATTGACAAAGCACTTGAACTGAAACAAGCTCAGCATCTCAAAACTTACAAGACAGAAATGGAATCGCTGCGGGAGGCCGTTTATGAGCGGAATTACACGTCGTGGATTCGTGAAGGGCGCGGCACTGGCGCCACTTGCGTTTACGCCGCTAAGTGGCATGGCGCAACAGTCCGCGAGGCCGGACCGCTTTGACATCGTCGTCGCGGGCGCGGGACACAACAGCCTGGTAACGGCCGCCTACCTGTCGAAAGCTGGATTCCGCTGCGTCGTGCTCGAAGGACGACCGACTGTCGGTGGAGGCGTAAAATCAGCGCAGCTCACGATTCGCGGTTTTATACATGACACCTGCTCATCCGCTCACGGCGGGATCACCGAAAATCCTCTACTCCGCGATAAAGAAATCGACCTCGCCCCGTACGGCCTCGAATATATTTATCCCGACCCTGTCTTCCACATGCCATTTCTCGACGACGCGTACATCACGCAATGGAAAGATCCCGAGCGCACGCGCGATTCTTTCGCGAGGATCAACAAAAAAGACGGCGACGCCTACTGGCGCATGTTCAAAGAATCCGAAACGATGCAGCCCACCGCAAAATTCTGGCAGCGCCGGCTCGCCATGTCGTATTGGGACATCATTCGCATGAATTTCGAGGACATGCATTCGCGCTGCTTCATGCTGGCCTGCCCGTGGTCCCAGCAACCGCCGCAATTTCCGATGACTGGGCGCGTCGCCTACAGTCCGTTCAATCAGCAAAGAAATGGCCGCCCTCTTCCCAAGGGCGGCTCTGGAAAATTAGGAGAAGCGCTCGCAAAATATATCCAGGCGCATGACGGCGTGATTCTCACAGGAAAACCTGTCGCTCAACTTATAGTGGAAAACGGAAAATGCACGGGGGTGGAATGCGCCGATGGGAGCAAGTTTTACGCGGATAAAGCAGTGCTCTCCACCATTCATATCAAGCAGCTCGTGGACATGGCTCCGAAGGAATTGTGGGGCAAAGATTTTGTGGACGGCGTCGAAACCTGGCAGCCGGAATTTCAGATGATGAGCACAAATTATGCGACGTCCGTGCCGCTCATCTATCCGACAGCCGACGGTCCGCTCTCGCCTGTGCATTCTGAATTGCTGGCAAGCCCCGAGCGCGCCCTGCGTTTCGCGTTTGACTATTACTCCGGTGTGCCCAATCTGGAAGAACCGCCGGTTCACCTCATTCAGACGTCCGTCGCAGATACCACCCGCGCGCCCGCGGGCATGCACACGATTAAAGTGGTCGGCTACCACCCGTACGATCTGAAAGAAGGCCCGCATCACTGGGACAACATCAAGGAGCATGTGGCCGATGAAACGCTGAAATACATTCAGCGGTTCTCTCCAACGCTCACGCACGACAAGATTCTGGAACGCGAAGTCATGAGCCCCCTCGACCTCGAGCGCATGAACCCGCATAACTGGCACGGAAGCTGCCACGCAGGAGGCTCGGGCCCCGCGCAGACGGGCCAGAACCGTCCGATGCCGGGATGGGCGAATTACAAAATGCCAATTCCCGGCTTGTATCAAACGGGCGGAACAACTGCGCCTGGCGGATCCGTTTCCGGGCAGCCGGGGCGCAACGCAGCCATCGTGATGCTCAAGGATCTTGGTACGAGTCTCGAGCAAGTGGTGGGCAAGAAAGAAAGCAGCAAATCGTAAGAACAGTTGTTTCTCAAACACAATTTTCAGCGTGCGCTTGCCAGGACCATCGAGGAGGGGACTTGAAAGGGATCACGAAACTATCGGCCATTGCGTTAAGCGCCGCCGCTTTATTTGTCGTGCTGTTTTTCTTTGCGCATAGTGCGCGGGCGCAGCAGACCACGGCTGCGGCTCCCGAAATCAAGCAGGAAGTCCCCGATAATCCAGTGGAGCACGTGCCGCCCGACCAGCCGATTCCCTACAGCCACAAAACGCACGCGGGAACCCTTGGCTTGCCGTGCATGAGCTGCCACACAAATCCCGAGCCCGGCAATATGATGACGTTCCCCACCGCCGCCAAGTGCATGTCGTGCCATCGTGCCGTGGCGACGAACAAGCCCGCCATCAAGAAGCTCGCTGAACTTTCTAAATCCGGCCAGCCGATTCCTTGGGTGCGCGTCTATAAAGTTCTCCCCGGTGTGAATTGGACGCACCGTAAACACCTGGAAGCCGGACTGAAATGCCAGATGTGTCATGGACAAGTTCAGGAAATGGACCGCATGGCGGAAACCACCAGCGTCACGACTATGGGCGTTTGCCTCAAATGCCACCAGGATCACGGCGCGCCGGTCGTTTGCTCAACGTGCCATTCATGGCCGCCTGCAAATTAAAATTGGGCGAGAAAGCTTCTCAGAAATAACTTTTGTGGGTCGTGGCTCTAGCCCGACATGAATTCCGCAAACGGGTTCGGCTTCACAGGCTGCGGAAAAAGTACTTTATTCTGTCATTCCGAGCCACGCGAGGAATCTCTCTTCGATTTGAGTATTAGAAAATAATAGCAGGACAGATTCCTCGCGTGGCTCGGAATGAAAGAACTTTGGGTTTTTCAGCAGCCCGTCTCGCTGCTCAAGGCCGATCAAGTTTGCCAGACGCCCGTTTATCGGAAGGCTTCCAGAAATATCCAGGGGGACATGCATGAAGTCATTTCAAGTTCTGTTGGGCCTTCTCCTGGTTCTTGGAGTGGGCGTGACCGCTGCTCACTCCCCGCGCGCGGAATCCACACCGGCGCCCGCCGAAACTGCATCCTTCCCGAAAGATGTTTATCCCGATACCGGCAATCGTCTCCCTGCCATCAAACGCGAAGACCTGGACGACGCCGGCAAAAAACTTTTCGACTCGAAAGGGCCGTCCGACACCTACGGTCCGGGATCGATTCGTCTTTATAGCTTGCCCGTCGAGCAATATGCGGAAACCACTAATGATTTTCTACGGCACAAGGCTGGGATCGATCCGCGCATTGTGGAGCTTGTAATCCTGATCACCGCACGCGAAGCGGATTGCGCCTATGTGTGGAACGCGCACGAACCGCAAGGTTTGAAGGCGGGTTTACCGAAGGAAACAATCGATATCGTGCGTTACCGCAAACCGTTGGTTGGCGTCGAGGAAAAAGACGCCGCGGTCATTCAGCTCGGCCGCGAAGTGCTTGAGAAGCATCACGTGGAATCCGCGACCGCCGCGCACGCGCTGAAATTGTTCGGCAGGCAGGGACTCGTCAATCTGGTTTCGCTGATGGGCGATTACGCCTCGACGGAAATATTGCTAAACACCTTCGATCAGCACATCCGCCCCTCGGAAAAATCCCTACTGCCAATTCCGTAGCCTTTCGTGAAGCAGTCGTCTTAAGTAGGACAGGCTTCAGCCTGTCTTCTTTTGATGTTCTTTACGAAATGCGAAAACCAAAAGAAGACAGGCTGAAGCCTGTCCTACCATCGGATTCTAGTTCGCCTCGGCATAAAATCGCTCGACCGCATCGGCAATCCAGCCTGGATTTTCCCAATTGGGATATCTCACGCGAAATTCCGCCGTGAGCAACGTTGCCGTTTCCTCCGCTGATTTTCCCTGCGATTTCAAATCCGCCACGCGCTGCTGCACAGCCCGGAGATACTCGCGCTCGGTTGCGATCAGCGATGCCTCTCCCACTTCTCCGTGTCCGGGAACGATGATGCGCGGATGCAGCGCGTCCAGCTTGTCTAAAATGGACAGCCAATTTTTTCCGCTGGCATCGGCATCCGGGAATATGGGAAAAAATCGATTAATTACCGCGTCTCCAGTAAACAAGACGCCGTCTTCTTCTACAAAAACAAACTCATCGCCGCGCGTGTGCGCCGGTCCCAGCCAGAGCAGCCGCACGGTGACGCCGCCCAAATCCAATTTTGTGTCGTGATCGAAAACGATGTCGGGAGGGCGCGGCTTCACGTCCTGCAAGAGCGCTTTCATCTCCGGCGTCCTGCGGCTGAAATTGCGAATAAATTCCGGCTGCTTGCGGTCTACTTCTTCCTGCTGCGCTTCCGGACGAATCACAATTGTGTTTGCGGGAAATGCCTGCCCGCCGGTCATGTGTTCCGGATGAAAATGCGTGGTCGTGAAATATAACTCTGAATTCTTGCTTACCTTTGCGAGTTCGCGCAAAACGGTCTCGCCATTTTTGGGTCCCATCCCGGCATCCACGATCAGCGTCGCGCGGCTCCCCACAACGATGCCAATGTTGGGAACCAGATTGATACGGCTGTCGGGAATCTCGTACACGTGCTCGGAAACTTTTATGGTTTTGTTTTCCTGCACGAGAGGCACAGGTTGCGATTGATTGTGGCCCATCGGCGCGGTTTCCTGCGGATCTTTCGCGGCCATCGCGGCGCTCGCGCTCATCAGGCAGGCGAACACAAAAAGGAAGAAAGCCGTCCGGTCGCGGCGACGCAAGTATTTGCTCATGGCTGGTTCTCCTTCTTACGGATGGGCCGAAGTGGATCTTAACGGGTGCGCGTGACCGAATGCTATGGCGGCGCCCAATCGTTGTCAACCGGCGAGAGGTCCGGTCAGCTTTTCCACGCGCCGTCGCGCAATTCGGCACATTTCGGTTTGAAGGAGAATAAGTTGAGTGTATAAGTGTCTCGATCTACTTTCCGTTACCTTTTTTTAGGAGAGGAAATTCTCGTGCAGCACGTTCTGGTGTATGGCGATTCGCTGACCTGGGGAATTGTTCCCCACACTCGCAAAAGACTGCCTTTTGATGAACGCTGGCCTGGCGTGCTGGAAAATAAATTGAAAGAGTTGGGCTACCCTCTGCGAATTATCGAGGATTGCCTGAACGGCAGGCGCACGGTCTGGGAAGATCCCTTCAAGCCGGGGCGCAACGGCCTCGTGGGTCTCGCGCAATGCATGGAACGGAATTCGCCGCTGGCGCTTGTGATTGTGATGCTGGGGACAAACGATTTTCAGTTTTCACATCCTCACAATAGCGCCTGGTCAGCCGCTCAAGGAATCGCAACGCTGGTCCATGAAATCAGAAAAGCGCCGATTGAACCGGGCATGGCCATTCCCCCAATCCTGGTGATTTGCCCACCGGCGATTACGTCCCCGCAAGGCCCGCTTATCGATAAATTTTCCGGCGCGGAAAAACGTTGCGCAGGCCTGGCCGATGCCTACGCGGCAATCTGCGCAGAGGTCGGTTGCCATTTCTTCGATGCCGCATCGGCCATCACCGGTAGCGGTTCCGACGGCATTCACCTCGATGCCGAGCAGCATTTAGCCCTCGGTAACGCATTGGTAGGAGTGGTGGCAACCGTCCTGGCGGTAGTCTAAGGGCTGGGCGCGAATAATAATGTGCAAAGCCTGGGAACGCCAATCTCCCGATTGGCGGCCTGGTGCTAGCCAATCGGGAGATTGGCGTTCCCAGAAAATGCAAAATTCCAAAGGAAAATGCCGCTGAATGCAAGCGAGCTCTGAGGGCGGCCAATAACTTGATTTTAGCTAATCGTGGTGGGATTTTCCGCCGCGGGCTGTGGCTTGAAAATTTCGTCGATGAGAAACAGGTCGGTGAGCAACGCTCGCAAATGAATCGAGGCGTTCAGATTATCGATTAACTGGGAGCTGATCGTGGTTTGCGCCAGCACGAGTTGAATGGAAGCAAGAGAATCGAGCGCATCTCTTTCCAGCACCTTCAAAAACGCCAAATACCGGTCGACGGGCTGAAGATTTTCGTCGCGCACCGCTCCGGCATACGCTTCGGCCAAACCTGTCAGGCTCTCAACCGCGCGATTCAGAAACTCACGCACCTGACTGCATGCGTGGCTGTGTTCCTTGCCGGAAAGTCCCTGGCCCGCATAGGCGAGCATGAACTCGTAGCATTCCTCCATCGCGCTGCAACGGAAACTTACCTCTTCGCGACCCATCTAGGAGGAAGCTTTCTTGGTTTCCGCAACGGGCCAGCGACTCGGATCGTGATGTTCCAGATATTGGTCGCGGGTAATCCAGCCGAAGATCATCGATTTGGTGATGAAAAGTTTTTCCGGGCGAATCGCAAAATAAATGTGCACGGTGACGAGCGCAACGAATCCCACTCCCGCAAGACCGTGCAGCACGTACATCCAGCCCCACGTCATATCGCTGAAGAGATAAGGATTGCGCGTGAAAAATGGCGTCTGCACGCGCTTCATCATAAAGACGCCGGTGCCGATCGCCGAAAGCCCTGCGAGCAACACGATCAAGTGATACAGCTTGTTTTCCAGCGGATACTTTGCAAACTTGCGCGGCTCGGGAGCAGGCTTGCCCATCGCCAGATCCATTCTTCGCTTCGCGTCTTCGATGTCCGTCGCATCCGGCCAGATCGACCAGAAATCCAGCACGAACGATGCATGAATGACGTGATAGATCACCGAAATTGTGAGCACGATGCCCGCGATCCAGTGCCACTTGACCCACGCGAACTGCACGCCGACCTTCGGCAGAAACGCGGTGAACAGCAACGCCAGCATGGACAGCGCCATGATTCCGTGAAACGCCCGCGCGCCAAACGAATGCCGGGGGACGTGGGCGGGAATCTTCTCGGCGTTTACCGCGGCAGCGCTGCCAGGTGTTCCCGCATGCGCGGCGGCCGACTTCCCCGTTGCCGCAACATAGATAGCGTGCACCACGAGAAACAAAACGCCTGCGATCGCCGACACATATAAAAGCGTCCAGGAAATGTGCTGCGGGACTTGCTCGCCCCACGGACTTGTTGCCCATTGAATGAAATTCAAAATTCCTCCTACGCCGACGCGCCGCGAATGGCGCGCTTCACCAGATTTCGCAGCAGCGGCACTTTGAAGCCGTTATATTGCAGCGGCTCCACTCCCTGAATCGCGATCTGCCCCGCCATATCCGCGGTTTCTTCGCTGCGCGGTTTGCCTGTCACGGCGGCTTCCACGGCTGTCAGGCGCACCGGATGCGCCGCCACGCCGTTTACGGCAATTCGAATGCGCTGGATGGTGTTGCCGGAAAGAGTCATGGCCGACGCGACGTTCACCAGCGGGAAATCCCAAACGTTGCGGTCACGAACTTTTTCGAAATAAAACTGCGCGCCCGCCCACGTGCCGGGTATTCGAATGGACGTCAGCAAATCGCCCGGTTTCAGGATCGTCATTTTGGTGATGTCGATGGACGGTCCGATGAAATAATTTTCGGCGTCCACCACACGCTCGCCTTTCGGCGTTCGAACGACCATCTTTGCGTCCAGAGCGATCAGCGCGGGCGCGGTGTCCGAAGGATTCACGGCCACGCAGCGGTCGGCATCGAGAATGGCGTGCTCGCGATTGAGGCCCGTGGGCGTATCCGCATAGCAAATGTTGCCGCCGGCGCGATAGCACGGCCAGCCGCCTCGGTAATACCAGCAACGGGCATCCTGCGAAACGTTCCCGCCGATTGTGCCCTGATTGCGAATCTGCGGAGATGCCGCCGACTCCGCAGCGTGTGGAAGAATGCTGAACTTTTCCAGAACGACGGGGTGCCGCACAACTTCGGTCAATGTGGTCATCGCGCCGATCTCAAGACCATCGCCAGCCGCGCGCACGCCGCGTAATTCCTTCACCTGGCTCAGGTCGATCACCACTTCGGGCCGCTTGATGCGGTCCTTGAACCAGTCAAAGCTATCGAGACCTCCGGCCAGTACCCACGCCTTCGCGCCGTAACGCGATTGCAAGGACAGCGCGTCGTCGACCGACGTGGGCTGAAAGAGTTCGAACGCTGGTATTACGTCACGAATGACAGCCATTTTCCGTTCTCCTCAAATCTTACGCTCAAGCATTTCCGGTTATGGCCTGACAAATATTGGAACCTGCGAAATGCCAAATTAAATATTCGAACGCAGCGGGTCCTGCATCGGCTTGCCAGCCTCGAGCGACGTCAGGATCACGTCCGCGGTGACTGGCGCGCGACGGAAAATTTCGTCGCCAAGTGCGTCGGACAGCGCGTTCAGGATGGCGGCACAGCCGCCGCCCACCGGAGGCTCGCCAATTCCGCGCGCGCCAATCGGCGTTTCGGGATCAGGGATTTCCACGGCGGCCCAATCCATCTTCGCGGGAATGTCCAGAATCGAAGGCGGCTTCGTGTGATAGAAGCGTCGCGACAAGGGCAGACCGTAGTGCTGGTCATACACCCATTTCTGTCCTGTGGTGTGGCCGATTCCGAGAATCGAGCGCCCGAGAATCTGTCCGCCGAGGGCGCGCGGATGCAGCACGGTGCCGACGTCCGCGTATGCCAGGAAATCCAAAATGCGATACTGCCCGGTCTCCACATCGGCTTCGACTTCGGCAAACGTGGCGACAAAAGAAAACGTGTTGCCGTCGTGCTTGAAATTATCTTTCGCGACGGCCATCAAGCCTTGCCCTGCGAGCGCTGTGGCCGAGACGACTGTAAATTTGTTGATGTCCTGCGGCAATTCGTGGCCGTCGTAGACGCCGCCGAGCTGAATCGCGCGCTGCGCGGCATGCGCGAGAGTCATTCCGGCGCCGCCGCCTTTGCGTACCACGCGCTCATTCGCAACCACGTAGTCTTCCGGCTTGCCGCCCAAATCTTTCGCAGCGATTTGCTGAAGCTTGGTGATGGCGTCCGCCGCCACGGCGTTCGCAGCGCGCGTCATCGCGTGAGTTGTCTGGCTGCCGCCCGAAGGGCAAGTCCACGGCAAATTTTTAGACGTGTTGCCCCAGGTGAGTTCGCACTTCTCCCACGGCACGCCGATCAGTTCGGCCACCACGCGGTGAACATCCGTCCACGACTCCGTGCCCAGATTGCCGACCCCGGACTGAATGTAGACGCGGCCATCCGGCTTGATGACAAAGAGGCCGTCAAAGCCAACCGTGCCGCCGGAATAGCTGCTGATCGCCACACCGACTCCGCGCACTTTTGAACCATTTCGCTTGCCGCTATTTACTTTGCGTTCGTTCCACTTAAATTGTTCCGAGCCGCGGTCCAGCGCTTCTTTGATGAACGCGCTTGTCGCGTACTGCTGCTTCCCCGCCACCAAAGGACCGAAGGGAGCTTTGCCTTCCGGCGAATTCATGCGGCGGATGGCGACCTGATCGATGCCAAGCTTGCGCGCCGCTTTCGCCAGCACCGGCTCCATGATGGCGATGCCCTGCATGCCGCCCGGCGAACTCTGCGAACTGCGCGGTGGCGTATTCGTAAGGACGGTCACGCCGCGCCAGCGCATTGCTTGCGGTTGATACAACACCGACACGATGCGGCCGGAAGAAAACGCGTCGCCGACCATGTCATACGGGCCGTTGTCGCAGATCACGTACATGTCGAGCGCAGTGATGCGGCCCTCTTTTGAAAAGCCGACCTTCATGCGCCCGTGCAGGCTGGGACGGCCGCGGCCAATGAAATTTTCTTCTTCGCGCGTGATGCGCATCATGACAGGAGCGCCCGTCTTTTTCGCGAGCAATGCCGGAATCACGAGTGTGATATCGCCGGTAATCTTGCTGCCGAATCCACCGCCCGTGTATTCGCTGATGAACACAACGTTGGACTGGTCGATACCCAGCCAGCGCGCGATGGCAGGAACAGTTTGCGATGTGCTCTGCGTGCCCGTGTGAACGAACACTTTTCCGTTTTGCCAGTACGCCATCGTGCTGCGCGTTTCGAGGCACTGGTGGCTGGTGTTGGGCGTTACAAATGTTTCGTCGAGCACGACCGCGGCATTTTTAAAACCTGCTTCGATGTCTCCTACGTGCCATTCTTCGGTTTCTTTTCCTAGCGGCAGGCGACCTTGCTTGGCCTCTTCAAAATCGTCGTTCGTCCATTTCACCGTATGTAATTCCGGCGGCGTGACGGCTGGTTTTTCTCCCGGCTTCGGCGGAGGAGGCGGAACGCGCACCCACACATTGCCATCCGTTCTGGCATTCGGACCGCCGGGACGCAGGCTGGCCAGCGGATCGGTGACAAATGGCAACAGCTCAAAATTAACTTTTATTTTTTCAATCGCATTAGCGGCCGTGAGTTCATCAATCGCGGCCACGGCGAGAATCGGCTGGCCTTGAAACAGCGGCTCATTCGTCAGCGCCTGGTAGCCGCGCGGATTGGCGAGAATCACCGTGCCATTGTCATTGATGCTGTTCGCGGGAGGCGGAAGCTCGTCCGCGGTGAGGATCGCTTTGACGCCCGGCATGGCCATCGCCGCGCTCGTGTCAATGCTGCGCACGCGCGCATGCGGCATCGGGCTCAGCAGCAGTTTGCAGAACAGCATGCCGTCGGCGCGATAATCCTCGGCGTATTTCGCCTGTCCCGTCACCTTCGCGTGCAGGTCGCCGGTGGTGTAGTCCTTGCCGATATATTTAAATTTATTTGGTTTTGGTGGCGTTACGTTTGGCATGTTTACGCCTTCCTCAGATTCTCTGCGCCGCGCATCATCGCGGTAAGAATCTTGTCATAGTCCTGGCAGCGGCAAAGGTTGCCGGAAATTCCGTGCGCGAGCTGTTCCCGTGTGGGGTTGGGATTTACTTTCAGGAATCCAACGGTGGCCATCATGAAGCCGGACATGCAGAACGCGCATTGAAACCCTTGCTCGTCGATGATGCCCTGCTGAACAGGGTGCAGGGTGCCATCGGGCTTGGCAAGGCCTTCGACCGTCTGGATTTTTTTATCGCGCACCGTATGCGTAAACACCGAGCACGCGTATTGCGGCACGTCATCGATCAGCACAGTGCACGCGCCGCATTCGGCCTGGTCGCAGCCGATCTTCGTGCCGGTCAACCCAAGCTTGTAGCGCAGGGTCATCACCAGCGTCTCTTGCTTCATCACATCGACGCGCCGATCCTGCCCGTTCACATTCAGCGTAATCAGCCGGTCCACCGCGCCCGGCGCCGAGGCCTGCGCCCACACCTTCGATACGCGGAACAGGTAGCTGGTCGACGACACCACGCCGGTCGCAATGACGCTCTTGATGACGTCCCGCCTCGAAAGTTTCATCGAAGTCGAGCAGTTGGGGTCCGTCACTTCATGGTCTGGCATCGGAACTCCCTCAATAAATGGATTTTAATGGGTATACTCCCTAACGTGAACTGATGTCAACCGTATTCATCCGTACAAAAAATGAATGACTTATGACCAGGCAGTCGTGTTCGCGAACGTCACCGGATTGCCGTAAGTTATGAGTCGAAAATCCCCGCGTTTTAAAGTGAAAGCGCGCGCGACCGTATAATCCAAACGCCAACGCTCCCAGCGGAGAGTATTTCCGTCGATGAACGCTCACACAGGGAATGCGCGGCAACCGTTGTCTAAGGTGCAGCATCTCATTTGCGACTTGATGTTCAAACTCTCTCGCATTGGCGCAGCATGTATCCTGCTCCTGCCTGTGATGTCCCGCTTGACGATGGCGCGAACCAGCAATTATTCGCTATTTCAGCGCTCTTGGTCACTCGCACAAAACGAAACTGCCTACCAGGGTGGGCAGGCATCCCAATTAGCAACCATTATTGGCACCGTGACGGATGTCAATGGGCAACCGGTCGAGGGCGCAACCGTTCGTCTCATGGACTCTCAAGCTACCGATCTTGGCACGGTGACAACAAGCGCTTTGGGATTTTTTGAGTTCGATAATATTGCAACCGGAATCTCCTTGCAGGTCACCGTTAACGCAGTCGGATTTGCTCAGTGGGAGTCTCCACTCATCGTTCTGCAGCCTGGACAGCGGGAACAGTTGGACGTAAGCAAACTGAAAATTACTGAAGTGCACACCACGATGACGGTGAGCCCAGAAAGCTCGGAAGAGATTGCCGTCCAACAGGTGAAGGTCGAGGAAAAGCAACGCGGACTCGGCATCATTCCCAACTTTTTCACAGTCTACGATCCGAATCCTGCGCCGCTTACCGCCAAACTAAAATTCGATCTGTCATTCAGAGTTCTTCGAGACCCGTTTACCTTTGCTGGAGTGGCCATGATTGCAGGAGCCGGGCAGGCGAGCCGGAGCCCTGCGTATCGTTCGGGCACAAAAGGTTACGCTGAGCGCTTCGGTGCAAACTACGCTAACCAGTTCACCACGATCATGATCGGCGGTGCTATTCTGCCCACTCTTTTACGCCAGGACCCGCGCTACTACTATCAAGGCTCGGGGACTAAAACTTCCCGCACTCTGCACGCCCTCTCCGCCTTGGTCATGACCAAGGGAGACAATGGGAAAACCCAACCGAATTTCTCAAGTCTGGGCGGTGACTTAGCTTCGGCCGCAATCGCCGCGAGCTACTATCCAGAACGGAATGAAGAGTCGAAAACCATAATGGAAAATTTTGCAGTCAATACCGCAGTACACGTCGTGGTTCGTCTGCTGCAAGAATTTGTTTTTCATCCAGTGAAGAGCACCGCAATAGACGACCCAAGCGACCCCGCAGGGGGGCAGGTAAGCCCGCGCTAAAGGTTGGTCTGGAAAGCAAGCCTTCTACTCTCCTCAGAATAGGTTTCGTGGGATACGATCGGGACACGCTTCTGACTGTCGGTCTTCAGTTGTGAGGCAGGCAGAAACTCGGGCGGGACGACGCATACGTAAACGCGCCGCGCCCGATTGAGAGATCTTCTCGATGCTCCGAAATGGCTTCAAGAGAAGACAGGTTTAAACCTGCCCTTGAGTTATCCCACGGGTCAGGACGGTGGAAATTGAATGAAATCTTTTGTCGATTACGATCTGCTGCTTGACTAAAAGATGTCTGCTCTTTAGATTGCTAAAGCGCACCGGGACTAGGATGCACCTCCGTTCTTTTTGCCGGCGCCAATTCGGCATAAGCCATCTACCGGCCCGCGAATCCTGTTCAAATTCGGAGTCACTGATGCGCGTTTCAGTCAAGTCCTCATCATTTCTGATTTTGCCGGCCGCTCTTTGTATCGGTTTGACATTTTGCTCTGCTGCCGCCGCGCAAAACCAAACGTAGCCTTGCGGCACCGGGTCCGCGTCCACCACAACGGCAAGCACGACCACGAGCACGCCGGCAAATCCGAATACTGTGGCCGGTGCAGCAGACAACGCGAAAACGGCGTTTAAGAATCTAGGTTCCGTCTTCGGCAAGAAGAAAGATCCGAGCACGGCGAGCACCACCCCGTGTCCTCCAGCGTCAACGTCGACGACATCGACAGCGGCCCCGGCGGCAAATGCACCTGCCGCGCAACCAGCCGCGAGCGCCAGCCAGGGCGGCGCCGCAGCGCCGTGGAGCCTGGGCGACTCCGCCGCCCCGCAAGCCGCGCCGAAGCCCGCGACCGCAATAGCGTTTACCGGAACGCTCGATCCCGCGAAATTGCCGGATGTGCTGGGAATCCACATGGGCATGCCTATCGACGAGGCCTTCGCGGTCATGAAAAAACTGCATGGCGGAAACATAAACCTCGTCAGTGCGGGAAACCCGGTAAACTACACTCGTGTAAGTTACCAGTTGAACGTAAATCCACCCGCTGGGGACAGCTTTCAGGTGGACTACACTTTTCCTCCGGGTGTGCAGCGCGTGCTCAAAGTGAACCGTGGGACGCAGTATTACCCCCAGGTAAGCCATGCCAACATGCTGGAAGGCCTGCGCGCAAAGTACGGAAAGGAAACCATGGCGATTGCAGGTCCCTTGCCTGCAAAGCCGGGCGAGGACGTGCGGATCACGCAGATGTATTGGCTATTTGATGAGAATGGAAAGCCGATCGCCCCTGGGCCCATCACGAATATGGCGCCCTACGGCTGCACGTAGGACCACCTCGGCACTGGCTATCAGACCATGGTGAACCAATATATGCAGGACCTGTCGCAGAACCGGTTGCCCGTGCCCACGTTTTGCGACTCGCTGATTATTCTAACCGTGGCATTCAGTAATACGGAAACTGTCGGAATGTCTCAAACCACAATCATCGACAATGGACTGCTGCTTCGCAGTGTGAAGAATACCGGCGACTACGATATGGAACTGGCGAAAAGGCAGCACGAACAGCAACTCAAAGAGGCGAACCAAGCGAAGCCTACATTGTAGT
>Ga0075522_10000473_pt1 | contig 29001 bp, 23 predicted proteins | sample NGEPerA_FD_74796 | JGI IMG/M metagenome (GOLD analysis project Ga0075522, IMG submission 74796) | Arctic peat soil microbial communities from the Barrow Environmental Observatory site, Barrow, Alaska, USA - NGEE PermafrostL2-A | ecosystem: Environmental > Terrestrial > Soil > Wetlands > Peat ...
CTATTCATTCAACCTACCGTCGAGCAGCGAAGCCGTAGCTTGAAGAGCCGGATGCGTTAATTGCGCAAGTCCGGATCTGTGGGGGGCCTGGGCGGACAACTGTCCGGGTCTACCCGACCGGCGTTGTCGGAATCATAACCCAGAAATATTCTTTATTTAATGTAACACCAAGACCTTGCCCGTCTTGGTCACTGTCGTAGAACCGTCATTCACCTGAATCTTAAAGATATAAATTCCGCTGGCCACATTGGCTTGCGCGCTGTTTTTCAAGAGCCAAGTAATGATGTTCATTCCGGCGTTTCCGTCAATGGCCTCAGAGAATACCCCCCCGCCAGTCAAACTATATAAATTCAGATGAACCGTGGCGTTACTACCCAGATTGATCATGAACTTGATCGGCTCCCCGTTTCTGGAGATATTCGGTCCCGCTACCACAGATTGCACCAAGGTTGAAGCGTTCGGTGTATTTGTGTAAACCTCCGTACTGGTTGGCGTATTGGTCACGGTATTCGTAACCGTACGTGTCAAAGTCAATGTCGCCGTGTTGACGACTCTGTTCGTCGAAGTGCTTGTCGGTGTATTCGTCGCTGTACTGGTGGCGGTGTTCGTCAAAGTAGCCGTCATTGTATTAGTCATCGTATTCGCCGCTGTTTTTGTAGCCGTATTCGTGGCGGTATTCGTTGCCGTGTTGGTAGCAGTGTTCATTGAAGTAATCGTTGATGTATTTGTAGCCGTATTGGTGGCCGAATTGGTAGCCGTATTCGTTGAGGTTACCGTAGCCGTATTGGTCGCCGAGTTGATGGCTGTATTGGTTGATGTGACCGTTGCCGTGTTAGTCGCCGAGTTAGTAGCCGTATTAGTCGATGTCACAGTCGCCGTGTTAGTCGCCGAATTGGTAGCCGTATACGTGACTGAATTGGTAGCTGTATTTGTTGACGTTACCGTAGCTGTATTCGTGGCTGAGTCGGTAGCCGTATTCGTAACCGTCACAGTAGCTGTATTGGTTGCCGAGTTTGTGGCTGTATTCGTCGATGTCACAGTCGCCGTGTTAGTCACCGAGTCAGTGGCCGTATTCGTTGGGGTTACCGTAGCCGTATTCGTGGCTGAATTGGTAGCTGTATTTGTTGACGTTACCGTAGCTGTATTCGTGGCCGAGTCGGTAGCCGTATTCGTAACCGTCACCGTAACTGTATTGGTGGCCGAATTGGTAGCCGTATTCGTTGATGTCACAGTCGCCGTATTAGTTGCCGAGTCAGTGGCCGTATTCGTTGATGTCACAGTTGCCGTATTGGTGGCTGAGTCTGTAGCCGAATTCGTCGATGTCACAGTCGCCGTGTTAGTTGCCGAGTCAGTGGCCGTATTCGTTGATGTCACAGTTGCCGTATTGGTGGCTGAGTCTGTGGCCGAATTCGTCGGGGTTACCGTGGCCGTATTCGTGGCTGAATTGGTAGCTGTATTTGTTGACGTTACCGTAGCTGTATTAGTTGCCGAGTCAGTAGCCGTATTCGTTGATGTCACAGTCGCCGTATTGGTTGCCGAGTCAGTAGCCGTATTCGTCGATGTCACAGTCGCCGTGTTAGTCGCTGAATTGGTAGCCGTGTTCGTTGAAGTTACCGTAGCTGTATTAGTGGCTGAATTGGTAGTTGTATTTGTTGACGTTACCGTAGCTGTATTCGTGGCCGAATTGGTAGCCGTATTCGTTGAGGTTACCGTAGCCGTATTAGTTGCCGAGTCAGTGGCCGTATTCGTTGATGTCACAGTTGCCGTATTTGTGGCTGAGTCTGTAGCCGAATTCGTCGATGTCACAGTCGCCGTATTGGTTGCCGAGTCAGTAGCCGTATTCGTTGAGGTTACTGTAGCTGTATTAGTCGCCGAATTGGTAGCCGTATTCGTTGAGGTTACCGTAGCCGTATTCGTGGCTGAATTGGTAGTTGTATTTGTTGACGTTACCGTAGCTGTATTCGTGGCCGAGTCGGTTGCCGTATTCGTAACCGTCACCGTAGCTGTATTAGTTGCCGAGTCAGTGGCCGTATTCGTTGATGTCACAGTTGCCGTATTGGTGGCTGAGTCTGTAGCCGAATTCGTCGATGTCACAGTCGCCGTATTGGTTGCCGAGTCAGTAGCCGTATTCGTTGAGGTTACCGTAGCCGTATTCGTGGCTGAATTGGTAGCTGTATTTGTTGACGTTACCGTAGCTGTATTCGTGGCCGAGTCGGTTGCCGTATTCGTAACCGTCACCGTAGCTGTATTAGTTGCTGAGTCAGTAGCCGTATTCGTTGATGTCACAGTCGCCGTATTGGTTGCCGAGTCAGTGGCCGTATTCGTTGATGTCACAGTTGCCGTATTGGTGGCTGAGTCTGTAGCCGTAATCGTAACCGTAGCTGTATTAGTTGCCGAGTCAGTGGCCGTATTCGTTGATGTCACAGTCGCCGTATTGGTCGCCGAATCGGTAGCCGTACCGGTTAGCGTGTTACTCGGTGTAGCCGTTGGCGCGGCGGGCTGGGTAATGGTATTGGCATCCAGTGTCACTTCACCGGTCCGCGCCAGGGCGCGGCCTTCCAAAATGGCGCTTGTATCCAGTGTGATGGAGTCTAGCGCCATGATAATCCCCGCGAAGGACGAAGAAACGCCCAGGGTGCAATCCGAACCCACCTCCCAAAAGATATTGGAGTATGTCGCGCCATTGATCAAAACGACTTTGCTGCCGGTCCCTGTGGTAATGGCGGTTCCGACCTGGAAAACAAAGAAGGGATTTGAGCCGTTTTGGCCATCCAATGTGACAGGACCCGTTATCCCCAGCGTAGTGCCAGTGTAATAAACACCGGGAGTAAGAGTGGTGCCTCCAATATCAACAGAGGAATCGGATAAAGTGACGGCGCCTGTCAGCGCGGCGGCTTGGTTATAGGCCGTGGTTAAGTCCGATTGAGCGGTTGACGCGGAGCTGTCACTTACGTCCGTGACCCCACCGCAGTTGATGACAATCTGCGCCTCATCCGTTATCGACGTGCCTGGTTCTAATCCGAGACTTCCACAAAGGGTGGTGCCTCCCGTGTTGGCAATCGAGGAGCCGGCCAGGACCGCGTAATTCGCGGCCGTACCCAGATTAACCGGCGATTGTGCAATCGCGGTTTGCGTGAGGAACGTCAGAAATAAAAAAACATAAAAGGTCAAACACAGACCGGTTCGGCTTGTTTTATCAAGCTCCCGGATTTCCTGGATGACCAAAGCCCTCGGCAAGATTCTGCCGACAATTTGATGGCCGAATTGATGTTTCATATCAGCATTACCCTTCGGCCCGGTGGACATTTAATTTAAAGATAGAAATGCGCCCCTAATTCCGGATAGAGAGTGAGATTCGTCCTATTGCTAAACCAAAGGGCCGGTACGATTTGAAAATAAAAATCAACCGGCACATTCCATTTTTTGAAGATGAAGGAAATTCCCAGCGGCACGCGGACTGCCGCGGTGACTGGGTTTTGTAGGAGAAGACCCCCTCCGATTCCGATATAAAGCGGCATCGCTACGCTCGTATCTTCCGGCCGGATGAGGTCAAAGTTGTGCCATAAGTAATCCAGTTGCAGCATAACCGTCCCTATGGAATTGAAATCAACACCGGGCTGTAAAGCGTTCACCGGGTCGATCCAAAACTTGCCTGTGACTCCATACCAACCGTTCGGTTCGCCGACTTCTACTCCCAAGCCGAAATTACCGCCGTAATTCGACGAGTGAGAATCCGAATCCGCCCGGGAACATAACGGCCATAAAAAAACTCCAGCCGTCATCAAACCGACTGACAGTATTTTTCTAACATTAAAGGACATCATTCGCCTTCGTTCTTTGGTAACTGATTTTGTGGGGATATTCTGGAACTATTTAAAGCAATTAACATGCCGCTGGCGCGGGGACGGGGAGAGACCAAATCGATAGCCAGTCTCAAAAAAAGTGTTTTTAATGACGGATCAAATTTTCAGGATGGCATCCATCACAATTGCCGATCAAAATGATTGCTTGATTCTCATTTTGATTTCAGGAGGAGTTTTCACTCCCTGGGGTTAGCCTAATAAAGTCCGCAGTTCTGAATTCCACTGATCGATGACATTCGTCTTTGAAAAATGGGTCTGGTAGATTTCGTGGCAATGCCGAAACATTTCATTTTTTTGATTCTGACTGCCTGAAAACCATAGTAATTCCGACGCCGTTTTTTCCAGGTTATCGGGGTTCAATACCCATCCGACCTTATATTCCCCGATCCAACGGGCCAATGAAGAATCCAAACTTCCTTCAAATAATATTGGCCGTCCCGCGGCCAAAGCTCCGAAAAACTTTGATGGCACCACCATGCCCGTCCATTCGGGCCTTAAGGAAACCATATGAACATCTGGAGCGGACAGCCGCGCCGATAATCGTTCGGTTGGCGCGAAGTCAACGAAACGAATGTTGGCGTCTTCAAGGGTCACGGCTTTTTTAAGTTCGTTCAGACGGCTGCCCCGGACTCCGTAAACAAACCCCGCCTTGTCCCCCATCCAACGGGCTAATTTAAAGGTTAATTTGAAATCGTGGGCTCTCCCGAAATTACCCGAGTAAAGCAGGCCCAGCTCAGAATCCCCAAACAAACTCATTCGTTCAGCCTGGTTCATGAAAAGAGGGGTTTGAGACTCTTCCAGCGCCCAGGGAGTGAGAGTGGCGCTTTTTTTTACGTTATAGCCTTCCAACCTCTCCCGCATGCAGCTTCCAATATTGACCACTAAATCGCACTTTCCGTAACCCCGATTCATGAACCCTTTCACGAGCCGGAATAAGGCGTTTCTTTCTTTAATGATCCCGTCCGCGGCGGCGGCTTCGGGATAAAGGTCAAAGCACCAGTGAACCTGTTTCGCCTGGGGACGCAGCCATTTTAAAAAAGGAGTCAGCCATACCGTGAAGAGTGGATCCGTGCCGGTCAGGATGACATCGGGACGATAGCCGGACGAAGTGAGCAACCGCCAGAACCACGCGGTCTGCATCCAAACCGAATTGGCGATACGCCCCGGGAAACTGTGTTGCCGCCAGGACGGACGCCAAACCCGGCGGACGGAAACACCCTGGAGGAATTCGGATGGAATGGCATAGGAGCTTTCGCCCTGGTGACAGCTCCGGTTAGCGGACCATACCTCCACTTCCCACCCTCGGGAGGTCAGCCCCTCGCATAGTTCCGCCATCTGGATCGCGCTGACCACATCGTCAGGACGGTAGTAATGGTAAAGAACGAGAATTTTATATCTATTTGAATCCAAAAAGACTCCAATCGAATTATCGGTTCAACTGTGAAACCATGGTTTTTCAAATCCTAATGCGGCTAAAACCGCGCGTCCCAGACTGCCCCAAAACCGGATGATCTCGATCCAAAATTCAGATTGGGCCCACCAAAGCGGCGGAATGGGTTCAAAAAAGTAGGGTTGGACCGCGATACCCGAACCCAGAAGGTAGAGACGGGTGAGGAAAAGGGCGCGGGGCATGTGGTACCAGCTGGTGACCAACGCGGCCTTTCGGAAGTTCCCTTTTTTCAGAAATCCAACCGCATGACGGGCGTTCTGGTCGGTTGTCCTGGCGAAATGATCTACAGTGATCATCACTCGGGACGGCCCGATTTTTTTCTCTACTTCCTGGGTGTCGTCGAAAGAATCGGAAATAAACAGTGGCACCCGCGTCTTGTTGGCCAGGGCCAGACCTTCAACACTTCGGTTGAAATAACCTCCATATACCAATACCACTTCACAAGCGGAACCACTGTTGGTTTGGCCTCTGTATATCAATTGGAAATAGAGGCATTCAAAGACAATCGCCAATAGGACGCCGACAACTGAAATTAAAACGACTTTTTTATTCACGCGTTGTTTCCTTCGTTTTCGAAATTATCGAGCCAACGCGTCGCGGTACATTTTTATTAACTGAAGCGAGACTTTTTCCAAAGTGTACTTACTGCGTCCCAATAGATTCGCGGCTTGACCCATTTTTCTAAGCTGTCCCGGGGTGAGACGGATCAACTCAGTCAGGGCCTGGCTCAGGTCGCCTTTTTCCGGTTTAATATTCCAACCGCCGCCCGCCTCGGCCAGTTCGGGAAAATGGCATTCGGTCGTATAAAGACAGGGAAGGCTCGCCGCGATGGCTTCTAAAATGGCGACGCTGAAGCCTTCCGTATAAGAAGGCAGCACAAAAGCTTCAGCGGCGGCCAGAAGAGAATCCTTCATTTCACCATAAACAGGGCCGGTCACCAGGACCCGGTCCTCCAAACCCAGCTCTTTTACTTGTTCAATGACATTAACGCTAAATCCCCGGTAGTCGGGTCCGGCGATGACGAGCATCCAATCTTTGTTTTGGCTTTGCTTTAAACAGGCCGCCCAGGCTTGGGGCAGCATGTCCAGGCCTTTGAGTTGGGAAAGCCTTCCCATATAAAGCAGTATTCTTTTGTTTTTCAGGGACGGCCATTGAGTCCAAGCGGCTTGGGGCTCTCTTTTTTTTAAATACTCCGCTTCGGGTAACCCGTTGGGAATCACCCGAATGGGGCAAGATACGCCAAATTCATGGCATCCTCTTTCTTCCCGGGTATTTAACGCGTGGACAAACGCGCAGTCTTTGAGCGCGATTTTCAATATCCATTCCCGGTAAGCAATTTTATGAAACGGTTTCCATCGCCAAACATTCAAAATCGAGCCGTGAGGCGTCACAATAAAAGGCTTCTTGTTTTTTTTGCTGGCCCGCCAGGCGGCCCAAACCGCGTGATCCCAAAACATATGCGCGTGTAAGATGTCGAAATGAGGCGCTTGATCGGTAAGAGCTTTTCGAAGTCCTTTGCCGCGAAACCACCTCTTTGGAAAAGCCGCGGGAAATAAGTCGCATTCTGGATAAATATTTCTCAACTCAGCCTCATCGCCCGGATCGGAAATCCCAAAGACTTTAGTATTTGCGTAAGGCGCCAAACCTTCCCTATGGGCTTTAATTACCGAAGGCGGGCCGCCATATTTCGGATGCAAAATACCGGAAATTAAAGCGACGTTCAGCCGGTTCATGCGACCCCTCCCCCATCCGTCAGTTTCCGGAAGGCCTGGGAATTATTCAGAAATTCACAATTTCTTTGGGCCTTTGAATAATCGAAAAGTTTCTCCAAAACCTTCCAGTCATTTTCAGATTGAAATTCATAAGAGTGTCCGTGCATGTGGAAACAAGCCTTGTCTTGAATAGCTTTGGAGATGAAGTAATTCGCCAGAGTATCGGGGGAAGCGTTGATACCGCAGCGCTGGATCGATTGGAGAAACAATAGCCAGCCATGGCGGTCGGGACGGCGCAGAAGATGTTTAACGTAACCCAGGGTGGATAAGGGGTAATATTGCATTGTGGTGTGCATTAAGTTTTTCTCAAGGGGTTGATATTGTCTGAGGAGCCGTGTGGTGCGGCTATAGTGATAACCCGCTTCCGCGATCAGCGGCAGATGCTGGCGGTGGTATTTACCGCCCGCGAAACAATAACTCTCGATCCCCGCACCTAGAATTTTTTCAAGTTTTGTTTTTGACGAAAAAACTTCTCCCCGCGCTTCTTCGAAAGACATCAGCGTCAGACGGCGATGGGTCAAACCGTGGCTTCCCACTTCAAAGCCCATGGAATAAAGCCGGCGGATTTGAGAAGGATTCATCACTGGATTTTCTGAATTTCGAATGGGGATGTAGAAAGTGGCTTTCAGGGAATACTTTTTCAAAAGTTTGGCCAGCCGCAGATCATTGGGATGTCCGTCGTCAAAAGAAAAGGTAATGATGGCTTTTTGAAGTTTCACTTTTCTTTTTCCAAAACAGCAAAAACGCAAGAGGGCATGATTTTTTCAAAAGTTGTCCGGGCATAGTATTTTAAATTCCACTTTGTCACTGCGGATAAAATCGCATCAATGTTTACGATAAAAGAAGAATTATAAGCCGATATATCCAATAAATGAGCAATTCGAGAAACAAGAGGAAACATAACATAATTCCATTTTTTAATTATAAAACCGGCTTCCTTTAAACGTATGCGAAGCAACGCCTCGGGAATACCTCGCTCATTCTTTGTCAAACCAGGTCTCAGTACCCTCCAATCACCCATTGAAGTAATTGGCTCTCGAAGTAAGAGTATCCCACCCGGAAGCGCTACACGGCCTAATTCCCTCAAGGTAAAGGAAACCCGAGGAAGGTGGTGTATTACACCTAAAGAAATCATTAAATCAAAATACTTATTGGGAAAAGGTAAAGAACCATTTTCCATTGGGCGAAAATATTTGATCTTTTTCTTATCGAGAACAGATTTAGTAATCTTGGATGGTTCCAGTAAAATGGCTTGATTAAACGTGTATTGGATCGGTAAAAGCTCATCATCTTGAAACCCATGCTTCCAATTTAAGGCATGATATCCATATTTATAAATTCTTGTATTAAGCTTGGAAAGCCCTGAATAGGCTTCCATTTCTTCAGCGAACCAATTTTTCAATCGTTCACCTTTAAAATCGTCACCGTAAATAGCTTCGCCACGCAAACAGGCTTCTATATATGCCTTCTCTTCTTTTTCAATTGGCTTTTGAATTTTCATCGATCTTGATAACCCGTCATGATTCTTCGAGAAAGCCAGGCCAGGATCAAATGATCGATCCAATCCGCTTTTCGCGGAATAGTCTCGACCGCTATGCCGGTTAGTGTCCATACTTGTTTTGAGAAACGGTTCGGGCTCCAAGCCCGAATGATTTGACGGCTTCTCGATCCCATTCGAGGCAATAAACTTTCCAATCGGGTGATCTTAACCAAGGCTTCGGTCATGGAATTTAAATCGAAGGGATCAAAGGTGAATCCATTTTCGCCATTTTCAACCAGGTCTTCAGCGCAGCCGCAACGATTTGAAACAAGCACGGGCAGCCCGCAAGCCATCGCTTCATTGACCACCAATCCCCATTGTTCGGAAACGCTGGGAAGAACCAGGACTTGCGCCAGCGCGTAGTAATGGGGCAGTTCGTCGTATTGTTTGAAACCGGGTAACAGCACTTTCCCTTTCAATCCCTGTTGTTGGATCAGCGTCTCCAGTTTCGGGCGTAGTGCCCCGTCTCCCAATAACACTAAGGACCATTCCTTCTTCAACCCGGCTTGGAGATAGCGGGAATAGGCTCGAATGAGCCGGTCGAGATTTTTTTTGGGGACAAACCGAGTGGAGCAAATAAAATATTTTTCCGGCAGACCCAATAATTTTCGATATTTTCCTGTTTTTGTTCCGGCCCGCCGGGCCCCTTTCTCAAAATGCGCGTTGTCGATCACGTTGTAACCGGTCAATATCCGGTCTTTAGGAATCCCCAAGGATTCCAGATACCTTTTCTGAGGCGATCCACCCGCCAAACCCCCGCTAAAAAGCCTCACCACCCGCCTTTTTATCCATTCTTTCCACCAATTCCGGGGCGCGTCCGCTTCCTGGCTGGGCGACATCACGACAGCGGGCACAGCCCGGGTCAAGCACCATCTCAAGGCGGCCAACGCGGTTTTATCCGACCAACCCGGAATAAAAACGGCGGATGGTTTTTGGGCCGTCAGCACCGATGAAACTTTCCGATCAATCTCATCCGGCGGGATGGTTTGGGAATCACGGCCAGGAAAGAGTGTGATGACACGATCCAGCCGTGATGGATTTATTTTTTTCCACGCGTAGGTCGAATCCGAACCGGAAAACTCAACACCTAAGACCGGACCCTGTTTCGAAGTCGCGCGAAAACGGGCGTAGTGGTATGGCCCAAATCGATGCCAAAGAAGACAAATGTTTTCTTTAATCTTATGATTCATCCGTAGTATTTCTCCCCGAATTTTCCGCCGCGACAACCAATAAAAAAATCAGGCTGGCCACGCTTCCGGTGCTAAAAAACATCGTTTCACCCAAAGACTCAATAAATCCGGCGACCAGAAACGCGAGAAATAAACGCATTAAACCTTTCGATTTAAATGTCTTGATGAAAGTGGAAATTAATAACAGGACATAGGGAATGGTTCCCAATAAACCGATTTCAGCCATATAAACGAACAATCCGTTATTCGCGTTGGTATAACCCGTGCCTCTCTCGATCGCATCTAAATAGTTGCCGGGGCCGATCCCAAAAAATAAATTTTTAAGGATGATTTCATGAAAAGTATAAGTCCATATCTCGGTTCGATTGGTGGCGGTTTCAACTCCGCGGTACTGATCAAAAAAACTGAAATTATTGGAGAGAAATTCGAAAATAGACGGCCAATAACTGACAGATAAAACAATCACGAATGACGCAAAAAAAAGGAGCCAGCCTATTCTTTTCGAGACAAACCCCGGAATCACGAACGGCAGACAAGCGGCCCCTCCGATAAAAGCCGCAGTCGCGGTTCTGGACCTAGTCAAGAAAAGAACCATAATTCCGGCGAAAACCGCGGTCACATCAAGGAACGTCATCGTTTTCGATTTTATTTTTCCGGGTTGAGCCAATAAAACAATATGGACCAGGGCGCACATGCAGGCGATAAACGCGACCCCGTTGGTGTTCAAGAACAATTCCAGCCGGTATTTCGGGTTTAATATCTCCGACCAATCCGTCAAAGCCAGATGAGTCAAAACAAAAACAAAACTGGATGCGGCGAAAGCCCGAAGCGCGCCGTTCAAATAGTCTTTGTCTTCACATGTCATGAGAAGAATTGAGAAAGCCGGAATAAGCGCCAGAAATCGGATCAGCCCGTTCACCGTGAATCCGTTTAAAAATGCCGAAATACCGACGATTAAAGTGCTGAGATAAATTAAAAAACCAATTTTTCGCGAAATAAAAATGGTGACCAATTTCGATTCGTCTTTGTAAATCCAGAAAAGAAGGATTGGCACGGGTGCCAGCATTTGAACCACCACGGGGTTTTCCGCGAGTAACGCGAATGAACTGGCCGAGCCCCATAAAAAATAATAAAAATCATGAATGGTTTTGGGGCGGATATTCATATTTTTTTTAAAAACATTTTTTTATCATTCCGTCATCCGAAAACCACCAAATCGAACCGCCGGCCAACAGAAAAACTGTGGAGAACAATCCCAATGAAATAAAACCATCCTGTTTGGAAATGAGAAAATGGCAGACGAGCCATACCAAGGACACACCAAAAAACGAAATAAGGAGTTTCGCGATTTGGCGGCGAAATCCGATCCAGGCCATTTGGCTGAAAGAAAAAGCCGCGCCCAGAAGGGACCCCACCGCGCTTCCCTCGGCGGCGCCTTCCGCCCCATTAATTTTCGCGCCCAGATAGGCCAATCCCCCCGCCAAGAGAGCCGGAACCACGCTGACCAAAAGAAGGTCCCGATACCGGCCTACCGCGTTGAGCCAGGATGAAATGGAAACCCACACACCCTGTAAGACCAATCCCAGACTGACCCAGGTAATCACCGGACCGGCGGGATGCCATTTAGCTGGAAAAAACACGTCCAGTAACGGTTCGGCCAATAAAGCTTGCAGACCGCAAACTAAGGTTAAAGCCGCCGTCATTATCCTGGCGGACTGAAAGACGGAGGTCCTCTGACGTTCGGTGTCATCCCCAATCTTGACGAAAATAGGCATGAGAACTTGGCGTAAATTGATGGCTAATAAAAATACGGTTTGGCTGGCGATGGCCCAGCCCCAGGCAAAATGCCCTGTTCCAGTTGGATTTAAAACTAATCCGGCGCAAAAAACAGGCGCTTGGGTTTGTAACCCGATGAAGAATCCGGTTAAGGCCAGGGCGGCTGTGGGTTTGAAAAGCTTTTTAATAAAACCCAACCTCAGGGGTTCCCATGGCAGCCGGCCTACCCGCCAAAAATCAAAACCCGTTCCGACCATCACTCGAAGAATGGACGGCAAAACTAAGGCGTAGGGCCCCCATCCCATCCAGGCGAAAATCAGCGCCAATCCCGTATAGGTGATGCCTTGCAGAAATTGTGAGATGGCCAGATTTTTAAAATCTAGGCGGCCTTTAAGCCTCGCGGTTAAAACCGGGTCCAGTCCGCTGATCAGATTCGAAAAAGCGATAATCAAAAGCAGACCCGCTAATTCCCCCCGGCCCGTCCAAAGAGAGACAGGAACCAACAGCGCTATCAATAAAGCCATAAAAGAATACATCATCATGGAAAGCCAAAGACCCTGACCGGCTTCTTGTTCGTATCGGTCCCGCTGAACCAACACATCGGACAGTCCTCCCGCCGAAAGAAAAGCCGTGAACCCCGCCATGGCCATAGCCATGCCCGCCAAACCCATATCGGCCGGACTCAGTAACCAAGCCAGGGCCACCTGACCCAATAAAGTGAAGATTTTGTTGGCCACCGCCAGCCCAACGTTCCAGTAAGCGCCTTTGACAGCGACGGAAAAAAGGCCTTCCTCGGCTCCAACAGCCGGTAACGGCTTTAATCTCACTTTCACGGGTTGCCGCGTTTCAGACTGGAGAAGTTGTCCCTTTTCGGACTGACGGGTCGTGACGCTCGCGGACTATCAGAAAAACAAAAAGAATTCGCCGTCCACTTCAAGGATTTTCTGCATTCAATGGACAACTCGTTTTTAAATCGAGTTGAATTTTCAACTTCTTTGAATCTTTTGTCGGCCGAATCGTTAAACTTACACTTTCGGATTTTCATAAAACCGACGCGTATCAACTCCGTTTGCAGACCGCGATAATCCCACATCCATTTGTGGCGGAAACTTCGAAAGGCTTCATAAATGACGCCAACCGTTCCCTTCTGCTCATCTTCGAATCCAAGTCCGCTGGACTTCATAAATTCCATCGACGCGTCATTATCATTCTCCGAGGATTTCCGTAAGTATTCCTTCGCGCGCGAGTGCAAGTCGGGGACCACTAACCGGAATATTCCATTGGGCTTGAGATAGGCGTAAGTGTTTTTCAGAGCTTTTCTGAAATCTTTTAACGAAAGATGCTCCAAAACATGACTGCAGTAAATGCCGTCGCACGACCCAATTTTTACCGGCAATCCAGTCACAATATTTCCGTAATGTGTGTTTTCTGGAAAACGCCTTTTATTTTTTGTGTAGAACCTTCCAATAATCGGCAATCTCTCAAATCGCAGCGTGGACGACGAATCGTAGTTCAGCCATTTTTCAGGCGCGTCAAATCCGCATCCATAGTGAACATATAAACCATTGTTGCTCAAATTCCCACCGAACCCATCCGCCAAAAGAATGGCAAGTTTTCAAAATGACCCGTCAACATCCTTAAACCCGGGGGTTCACTTCCCTAGGAGTGAAAGGGTGGATTGCCACCAAACGGCTTGCTCATCCCACGGCTTCCATTTTCCAAAGTCCCAAATCACTGCTCCGTCGGCCTGTTCTTTCACGGTCTGTAATTCCATTTCCCAATAGGCCTTCGGTAAAAAAGTCCAAGCCAGCGATTTGATTGAATCGTGATATCGGGGCCAAATGAAAGCATAAACCGGTTTGCCATAAAGCTTGGCTTGCCGCAAATTAGATAAGGCGAAGGCTTTCCATATTTGAGGATCGGTGGTCATGGTATAAAGGCTGGGAAAGATCACATCCACCAATTGCGCCAAAGGTTTCAACCGATCATTTTCAACTTGCCAATCTTGGTAAGCCTGCGAGCTTGGATCTTTAATAGCGCGGTAAACGTCACGAATGGGCAGCGTTCCGTAAAGGCCCGCCTTCACGTCTGGGGCCGCCGCGCGGATCAAATCCAAAACTTTCTTAAATTTGCCAATGCTATCTTTAACTGTGGCGTCGTCTCCCTGAACCGGCCAATCCTCAAAGTCCAAACAAACCAGCGGGATTTTCTTCTCGACCCAAGTCTTGGCTAAATCTTGAATTCGTTTTTCATCCGCGGGCGAAAGGTCTTTGGGAGGCCATAAAAGACCGGCGCTTTCCGCTGGTTTGGGGCCCCAAAGTGAATCGGAATAAATGATTTCCAATTTATCCGGACTCGATATCGGTTCAGGCTTGTAGCCCGTTATTCCGTCCAAAACCATAAAATCCGCTCCAATAGCAGGGACAACGAACGCGAACATCAATACCGCTGCGTGAACAAGGAACGCTTTTTTAATCGCGTTGCGCATTTAATCAACCTTTCAGTTCTCCTGGAGGAGATTTTCATTTTTAATCACCCGGAATAAATTTAATTATTTTTCGCCGGACAATCCTCATTCGACTTGAACGTCTCAAACTACCTAAAGTTTTCGGCGATCTTCAAAGCCTGACTGCTGACAGCCGCCGCGGGCAATGGCGCGGTGCTGGGAAGTTCCAGCGTTTCTTGATTTTTCCCCAAACGGACGGCGGCATGGAGGGCTTCTCTCATAAATTCGCTGATAAGAACGCGATATTCCATATCCAATTCTTCTTGATCTGTGGGGGGTTCAAATAGCCAGTGAGCGTCGCCAAGATTTCCGGAAAGCTTGACGTTATCCGTGGAGCCCGGGAGAACCGTTTTCATTCCCAAGTGACGGGTTGACTCCCATCGACGGTTATAGTCCAACCCGCCCTTTCCTTTTTTGTCCGCTCTTACCATCAATCGGTAGCTTTCAACTCCCATTTCCTGACAAGCTTGATTAACGATAGTCAAAACATCTTTCCGGGTAGCGGCCAAAGTGAGCTTGATCTTTTGCATGGAAATAAAATGGTGGGCGATCTGGTAATGGGGCCGGAGAAAAAACCTAAATTTGGGTTTGAGAAAATCCAAAAAACCTAAAGTGGAAAGGCATAAGCCCAGGATTAAGCCGCAAGCGAACAAAAACCAGATAGCCCAACCGTACTGGCGATCAATGATCGCCAGTGCGGCAAGACCTGGAATAAAAGTTAAGCCGAGAGCCGTCCAGCAGATCTCGGGAACGGTCCAGCCGGCTTTCAGAAACCGATGATGGAGATGGCCCCGGTCAGCGCTGGCAATAGGCCGACCATTCACGAACCGACGTAAAACGGACAAGATGATTTCCAAAACCGGATAACCGATTAAGAGCGTGATAATGACGATGAGATATTTGAAGGGTTGGTTAAAACTATTCGCCTCAGGATTATAAGAAGACTGCCCATAGGTTTGACCCACGGCTACTAAGGAACATGCCAAAAACATGCCTAATCCACCCGAACCGGCGTCACCCAGGTAAATTTTGGCGGGTTTCCAGTTATAAAACAGAAAACCGATAACCGCTCCCAGGGCCGTTACCGCCAGCATCAATTCCATTCCATTCCCCACTAGGGCGGAAGCCGCGGCCAAAAGCATGAGAGAACCGGCGGCCACCGTACCCGCCAAGCCATCCACTCCGTCGATCATATTGAAGGCGTTGACAACCGCGACGATCCAAAATACGGTTAGGGGCACGCAAAGAAGCCCCAAATGCACCGGCGGCAGTCCTGGTATATGCAGTATTTGGAAACAGAAACCGAAAAGGGTAAATAGGAGAGCGAACAGAACTTGTCCGATCAATTTATAACGGGGCCGGATATTCTTAATATCGTCCCACAAACCCACTAGCACCATTCCGGAAGCGGCGCCAAGAATGAAAAGAGCTTTGGTAATACCCCGGGCGTCCAACGATAGTCCTATATTCAAGCCCAGACCGAAAACGATTAAGGAAACAAGAAGAATGGAGGTGAATAGCGCCACTCCTCCCAGATAAGGAATGGGTTCTTTGTGGGTTTTTCGGTGGGCCGGATAGTCAACGAACTTCCAGCGCCGGGCCAGCCGGACGAAGAGGGGCGTGAGTCCCAGGGAAAAGACAAGAGAAGCGAAGAAGATGAGTTGTAGTTGCAATGGTTTCATTCTTAAAAACTGTCCCGTTCATTTAATCTCTTGGCTACGCATCAAAATGTGAAAACCGGAAATTAACTTTTCCCAACCTTTGTTTTTTCTTGGGTATGGTTCTTCGAATCATCGTGATATTTTCCGTAGCCTCCATAACCATAACCGTAAAGACCTTGTTTCACCTGAACGTCATTCATGAGAGTTCCTAAAACCGGCGCGCTAACGGCCCGCAAGTGTTCCATCGCCCTCGCTACCTCGGTGGACCTGGTCTTATCCCAACGGGCCAAAAGAACCACCCCGTCCAAGTGAGCTGAAAGCACCACTGAGTCCGTGACCGGCAGCACCGGCGCCGCGTCGAAAACGATAAAATCATATTTTTTCTTCATCTCAACCAAGAGCTTCTGAAAAGCCTCACTGCCAAGAAGTTCCGCCGGGTTGGGAGGCGTAACGCTGTTGAGAAATAAGTCCAGATTTTCTATGCCGGAGGGCCGGACCATATCTTCCCAATCGCCTTGACCAGTCAGGGCTACCGGCAGGCCCGTTTCGGATTCGTTTTGCAACCCGAATATTTTTCGGACTGAGGATTTTCGAAAGTCCGCATCCACCAGCAGCGTTTTCTTGCCACCAAGCGCGAGGGAAATAGCGAGGTTAGCGTTGACCAGGGTCTTGCCTTCCTCGGGGCCGGGCGATAACACCGCTAGTGCTTTGAGAGGCTTGCCGGCGCGGGCAAAGGTTAGGTTTGTCCTGAGTACCTTGAAACTCTCTTTATAGTAAGCGTGTTCGAAAACCGGATTTTGGATGAGCGACTTGGGGCTAAATCGTTCTTTAGAGACAGGAATTCCCAAACCTTCGGGATAATCCTCACGAAAGTTTGGCACCACCGCGTAATTGGGCAAACCCGTCACTTTCTTCAAGGCTTCCTCGGTTTTAATTCGGTCCCTCATGCGCTCCAGTACAAAAGCCAATTGAAGGCTTACGGCCAGTCCCAGCAAAAGGGCTAATAATACGGAGCTTAGTTTTTTGGGGCTAATGGGTTTTTCAGGCTTAACCGCCGAATCCACTACCACAATGCCGGAGGCATCCACGTTTTCTTCGATGTGAGCTTCCTGCAGTTTCTGGAGAAGCAAGTTGTAAATAACCTCATCCGCTTTGGATTCTTGATCAAGCCTCAAGTTGGGGTCATTCAACCGGGCCTTGATTTGAGCTACCTGCTCTTCGAGAAATTTGCGTTTGGAAGCGGCGCCCTTGTGGGATAGGTCAAGATTGACATCAATGAAAGCCTGTGCGAAAGCATTGGCCAAGTCGGCAGCCAGTTGGGGATTGTGAGACCGAGTTTGGATGGAAAGTAAGTTGGATTTCTTAACGTCCGTAATCACCATTTCTTTTCGAAGCTTGGTAATAAGTTCTTGGGAAGTCAGATACTGGTATTCAGGTTGCGAAGCCAGCCCAGCCGAGGTGGCGGCCCGTCGTGCCACATTTTCGGATTGGGCAATTTCAACATAGGTTTCCAGGGGGTCACCGCTTCCCATGTTGGGCGAGAGTTCCCGCAACATGCCCATGGTGGTCTGGGATGCGTCCGGAACCTTGACGGTGGTCACGGCTTCGTAAGTCGGTGGCCAGAAAAAAACATAGGCTAATGTGACTACGACAAAAAGAAGAGTCACCGTTGCGATCAACTTAACATGCGACAGTTACATACGAATGAGGTCATGCAGATTCAAATCATCCTTGGTAGAAACCTGCCCGGGGTTTATGGAATTGTTTGTTTCCATACTAATGCCTGAGTTCCACGGTAACGACCGCCACACTCGCTAAGATGGAAGCCAGGATGGCGAAATCACCAATGGAAGGCCAGTCACTTTTCCGAACCATCAACGCATCCCCAGGATAGAGAAAGGGTTCAGGCGAAAAGGAGCCGGTACCTTGAAGATACTCGGCCAAATTAACTCGGGCCTTGATGTTGTTATGGATGAGAATGGCGCCGCCCATGTCGGTATCGGGCAAGGGACCTCCCGCCTCGGCCAGGGCAGACAGAAGCGTCGGGTTGCCTTTGATCTGATACTTGCCGGGTTTGCCCACATTGCCCAGGATGGACACCCAAAAGGTATTCGATTCTTTAACCAGCACCGAAACTCTGCGGGGTTTATGGAGGAGCTGCGCGATTTTTTCGCTGGCCTTAGCGGGTGTCAGTCCCGCTATCTGAACCGCGCCTAGAAAGGGATAGGTGATGGTTCCGTCAGAATCGACTTGGTAGTCTGTCATCAATGGACTACCTCCGTTTAAGACATTATCCGCACTTTCCATACTTCCGCCCGTTTCGCCGTAAACGGTAATGTAAAGGATGTCGCCGGAACCAATGACCAGTTGCGGGTATTGGGTTTCGCCTATAACGACTGTGGTTGCGGGACTTGAATTTTCAGGAGAATCTTTCTTGGATTCCAACGACTTTCCGGAATCCGTCGTTCCCGCCAAGGAGAGAATCGGGGCTCCTATCATCGTTAAAACAAGCACAAAAGCTGAAATACAGCGAAAACAATTTTTATTCCACTGCATATAAAATCCCTTTGAATCAAACGGTTATTTATGGAATCAGAAGAATGATTAAAGCAATAACCATACCTAAGATTTGATGAGCTAAAGCGATCGAATCTTCGCAAATGAAAGGAAATGCCAATATCGAGACATATAAAAATTTTCAACATGCTTAGGGTTATAGCCTTTACTATCAAAATGAGCTTTTGAATCTCATTTTGATTGCCTTCAAGCGGATCGCTTGATTAATGAGAGCATAGCCAGGAAGTTAAGTCGAAAAAACAAGTTTGGGAGGATTTTGGATTGAATTTAATCCAAAGGTATATCTATCGCGATCAGCAGTGTTTTACTCTTCGGGATAAGAAACTAAAAAATGTGTTCCCAGTACAGACAATCAGAAACAAGTCTTAATATCCGTAAAACTTCGTCCGAAGCGTAACGGATGGCTTTGGTTTAAAAAGACTTTTTCTTGTCCACTCCGGGTCCCCTGATTGGACTATAAATTTACTCGATTTTAACCAATTAGTTTGAACTGTCTGGCTTTCTTTACCCTGTTGAAAGAATTTTCTTAATGAATCACCAACACCTTCAACAATTGATGATCAAGAACGCCGCCGCTCGCGTCCTGCACTTGAACCGCCACGATATAAACACCGCTGGCCATTCCCGCCGCGTCCCATGACGCCGTAGCAATGCCGGGTGAACCCGGTAGGGATTTCACCAGTTCCCCCGCGATCGTGTAAACTTTCGCGTTCAATGTCCACGCGTTGGCGATACCGGTTCCACTGAACGTGGTCAGGGTCTGGCCGGCTGTTAATACATTCGGTTCGGCAATCACCGTTCCGCTCGCGCCGCCGCCGACCACAATCACACTCCGGGTGATATTGGTTATCTCTCCCTGTCCATTATCCCAATGCATTTGAATTTCATAAGTTCCTGGCGTTACATTTGTTGCGGAGTTATTCGTCCCATCCCACGTCAGGGTGACGGGCGTCCCTCCACTCGTATTAACGACGATCTGCAGGATGGCCGCGCCTCCACTGGTTTTCAATCCCAAAGTCATAATATTCGCGCTTAAGTTCACGCCCGTCATCACTGAACCAGTCGCGTCACCCACCATGAAATATAAGGTCCTCACTATTTCACCCGCTGAGTTGTAGATATTGGCCGTGATATCCGACAGCGCGCGGTTAACCGTGGCGTCCTGTTGCACGCTGGTCACCACACCCTGGGGGGAAACACTATCCACTTTGATCATATAATTTCCGTTCGTCACGGGATTTCCGCTGTTGTTAGACCCATCCCAGGTGCCGATTAAAACTCCGCCATAATAAATATTGATAATGCTCCCAGGCCCCTGCAAAGTCGTAATCAGATTGCTTGTTGACAGGGTAATACTGTTTATCGGCTGCGCTTCGCTGTGCACCGGTATCACCTTGACAACTTCCCCGGCCGAGTTATAAATATCGATGTTCACTGTGTACAGCCCCGGTACCTGTACATTCACGCTGGAGGTGATAGGCGTCGCTAACCCCGTATAAGTCAATTGAGCCCTATTGGTAAGCATTTCGCCTGCCGCCGAATTATTGACCAGAACCTGATAGGTCAATTGGTAAGTCCCGGGCGCCAGGGGCGAAGGTAATGTCCATTTTAAATCAGGCGGATTCGCGGCCGTCACCGTACCCGCAGGCATGTTTCCAAACGCCACAAAGGTCAATCCGGACGGCAACACATCCGTCTCCACCACGTTATTCACGCTATTGCCCGTCACCGTAATCCCGATCGAGTAAGTAAACGTGGTTCCCATCTGCGCTGTCATTTCGGAGGCGTTTTTGGCCATCGTGACATTGGGCGCGGGCGTTGAGGTCGGGGTTGAAGTCGCGGTCATCGTCGGCGTCACAGTGATCGTGGAAGTGTTTGTGTTGGTCGCGGTATAGGTGGCGGTATTGGTAGCCGTATGGGTCGCGGTGTTGGTCGGCGTGTTAGTGGGCGTGAAGGTGTTGAGCGGGGTGTTGGTAGAAGTGTTAGTAGCGGTGTTGGTCGGTGTGTTGGTGGGCGTGAAGGTGTTAAGCGGGGTGTTGGTGGAAGTGTTGGTAGCGGTGTTGGTCGGTGTGTTGGTGGGCGTGAAGGTGTTAAGCGGGGTGTTGGTGGAAGTGTTGGTAGCGGTGTTGGTCGGTGTGTTGGTGGGCGTGAAGGTGTTAAGTGGGGTGTTGGTGGAAGTGTTGGTAGCGGTGTTGGTCGGGGTATTAGTGGGAGTGTAAGTGTTTACCGCGGTATCGGTTGGAGTATTGGTGTCGGTGTTGGTCGGGGTGTTGGTGGGCGTATCCGTGTTGAGCGGGGTGTTGGTAGCCGTATTAGTGGGGGTATTGGTCGGCGTGTTGGTGGGCGTATTGGTGTTAAGCGGGGTGTTGGTAGGCGTATTAGTGGGCGTGTTGGTCGGGGTGTTGGTGGGCGTGTCCGTGTTAAGCGGGGTATTGGTAACCGTATTGGTCGAAGTGTTGGTCGGCGTGTTGGTGGGAGTATAGGTGTTGATCGCGGTAACCGTCGGGGTATTTGTCGGCGTATTCGTTGGCGTATTCGTAATGGTCGGTGTCACGGTATTCGTTGGCGTATTCGTGTTGGTTACGGTTCGGGTGTTCGTGGGTGTATTCGTCGGCGTATTCGTGTTGGTTACGGTTGGGGTGTTCGTGGGTGTATTCGTCGGCGTATTCGTATTGGTCGGTGTCGCGGTATTCGTCGGCGTATTCGTGTTGGTTACGGTTCGGGTGTTCGTGGGTGTATTAGTCGGCGTATTCGTATTGGTTGGTGTCGCGGTATTCGTTGGCGTATTCGTGGGTGTGACGGTTGGCGTAACGGTAGGCGTGTTGGTGCTGGTGTTCGTCGGCGTATTCGTAAAGGTTGGGGTGACGCAGATGGCATTACAACCGGCTGCCAACATGTTTACCCAATATTCCTGTTTGTCAACGGTGAGCGGATCCCCCAAAGCCCAGGTGATCTTGTTTACTCCCGACATAGGAACACCGCTATAGGTCTTGTCAAATGCGGTCGGCTGTCCGCAGGTTCCAAGGCCCACGCAATCACCCCATTCGGTCGCCGCGGGATCTATTACGGGGACCGCGCTTGGCGCGGGGTTTGTGGTGCTGTAAAAATTATCCGTAAAAGGGTACGGTTCACTGGCATCCAGTCCGTATTGACTGCCGCCAAAAACAGAAAAGGAATTCGTGCCGCAACTGGTGGAGGGATCGGTGCAACCCCAATCCACCGTCGGAGCGAAGGGACTGACGCCTTCCCGCATGGCGCTTTCTCCCGTATCCCAATAAAAAAGTCCGTCATCCAGAGCCACGGCTCCGCAAACACCGGGAGCCGGAATGGTGTAGACGATCACCAAAGACGCCGACCAGGATGAATTGGAACCCAGGTTGGGATAAGCCACCGTATAGCTGGTAGTGTTCAAGGATACTTCGCCCGTAACGTTGTACTCGACGTTGTAAGCCGTTTCGGCGGGATAACTGGCAATGTCCCAGCCTTCCCGGGGGTCATCAAAAACATTCCAGAGGTTGCCGATACCCGTCACGAGTCCCGTGGGGGTTGTGTTGCCGCCTAAAACCACGGCGGCGGTGGAAGGAACCGGGCTGTTTTGAGTGTTGTATTCCACCACGTCCAAAAAAGCCGCTTGGATCGTGGCGCCCGTCGGGGGCGCGCATTGCATGGTGATGACCTGGGGCGACGCGTTTCCCCCGGCCGTGCTGCCGCCGCAGTAAAGAACGGACACGCCGGAACCCCCATAGCTATAAAACTCGTTGATGGCTTCGGTACTGGGCTGAGAGTAGGCGCAACTGTCGGTGGAATTTCCCTGGACCCAGGTACAAGCCGCGCCGGTGTTTCCATTCCAAGTACAACCCGCTTCCACATTTGGAGTTGGGGTTGTAGTCGGGGTGAATGTGGGTGGAATAGTTCCCGTAATGGTAGGAGTGGGTGTGAAGGTGGGGGCGCAACTTTGTTCTTGGCCGCCCGCGCTATTAGTAACCCCGCAGCTTCCCACGCTAATTGGACCCAAAGTCACCGAATTACCCCGGCCATCGGTTACATCAAAATAAAAAGGGCCGGTCGTGCTGTTGAGGTTACCGCCGCTGGGACCCCAATATTCATTTCCTCCTACCCCGCTGGCACCCATCACCAAAGCGGTAAATGGCCCTGCACTGCTGGTAGCGAAGCCGACGTTGGTAATGGGAAACAACATGTCCATAAATTGGATAGGATCATAAAAACCACTACACCCCGATTTCCATTCGTATTCGATGTCGCCGGTTGGATCGCCAGTCATCAAACTTAAGGGACAAGGAACAAAGTTCCATGTGATGGAGGCGATTCCCGGCGCCGCCCCGTTTGTCAGATCGCTCCAAGCCGTGGGTCCCAGATCCAACTGGTTAGCCGTAGTGCAGGAAGGACAACTATCGACGATCATGACCGTCACTGAATCCCCGCTGGCGGCGTCATGAGCGGCAGCGCAGGCTCCACAAACTAATCCATTTTGGTAATCATTCCCACCCCCACCCGCATTGGAATTAATCGCGGCGTAAAGATTGGGATCATAAGATCCGCTTGGAAAACCACAGTTGCCTGTCCCGGGTGAAAGGGGCCCGTAGGTCGTGGCGATTGAGGCAAAGGTGGTGGGAGGATCGGTAGGACAATATTTGGTGGTGTTGTAATTGATTTGGGCTTGAGCAAAAACCGCAGAGAAAAAGAGAAATGAAAATGAGACAAAAAATCTTATGACGGGTTTGATGAAATTTATTTTACTAAAATCGATTTTTAAGGTCTTCATCAAGTTTCTCATCTCGTATTTGAACCAATTAAGTTGGGTAGGGATTGTAAAAAGCGCGCAAAAAATTTTTAGCGGGCAGTTAAAAACGAAGTAAAGATCCAACGGGACAATTGTACCAGAAAAGCAGCAAATCACTTATTTTGCTGTATCTTTAACGATTTTTTTATTAATGAAAGGCCTTCTTTTTTAACCAATCACAAGGGAGGGCTGTCAGATATTGATCGAGCCATGCTTTGAGCTTCACTTCGGTGGGGTCTAGCCTCAGGACCTGTTGGAGGCATTGTACCGCCTCGCGGCTTTCCGGCTTTTCAGTAAGCGGGTCTAATTGGTGCCAAGTGTCGGCGTCTGTCAGATGGGTTTCGGCGGCTTTTCATATTGGGCGATGAGAGTGGAGAGTTGATAAATTTTTTCATAACAAACAACTCCTGTAATCTTCTTCTTTTTGTCCACTCCGGGTCCCCATTGCGGACAGCCAATTTGATTAAACAGTGTACCTAAATTTCGAAAACGTTTTTCTACCCCACAGGAATATTACAATTACAGCGGTGAGGATGATGATTGAATAACCGACGACCGCGTTGCCCATTTCAAAACAGGAACGACCTCCCGGAAAAATACTCCTGCCTGTATTGCCTGCGGCGTGAAAAAGGATAACCCCGAAAACGGACTTTCCGGTGTTGTTGTAAAGCCAAACACATAGAATTCGAAAAGCGACTGTAACGCAGAACCCCCAAGCCATTAATGAGCGAGTCTGGCCTAATTCCATCATCGACGGAAAATGCCATATGGCCCACAAGGGCCCACAATAAGACAGGCCGTTAGCGCGCCCCACCGTTCTTGTAAAGGATCAATTGCGTATCCAATATAACCCAGTTCTTCCCCCGCGGCGCCTATAAAGAAAAAAATAAAAATGACCGGAGCCATAAGGGGAATATTCCATTCGGCGGGCAGGGGTACCCGACCAGGCGCATCACCCAATAAGTCAGCAGGTATAAAAAAGGCATCAAAAACAGAATGGGCACATACCAAACTTTTTTCGTTATTTTTTATAGTCGAAGGCTTTGAGCAGCAGCCCCTTGACCCCATTCCATTTTTCCTCCCTGAAAACAAGTATCAGGGCCGCGATGAGAGGAACAAAAGTCGCGCCAATATCGGTTACGGGAAGGTTATCCGGAAGCCCTTTGAAATGAACCCTTGGTGCTTAGCAGCCAAAGTGGAAGGGTGAGAGCGTAAACCAAAATTAAGAATATCCAGGGTGACCTGCCCATTGTTTTACTTTGGTTCATGAATTTGGATTTCCTTATTTATAAAGTCCATTTGGCCATTTTGGCCTGTCCAATGCGGGTCTCTATCTTATAGAAGAGTTATCGTTGGAATGGGGAAACCTGGTGAACCTTCCACTTAAGGCAAAGTACCGCCATCCTCAATTTTGGAGGAGAACAATCCAGTTGGGAAAAGCCTGCAACAAAAAACCGATAATGGCGAACACGATCCCAACCACTGCCAACCTGCGTTGAGACAACCGTTCCACCCACCATTCCACCCAGGGCGAGAAACAACTGACAAAAAAAGCGGCTCCCGCGATGGTCAGCCCTACACGCCAGGGGGAAACAAATGGGATTCTTTGGCTGGAAACTCCAGGGATCAGGGCCATAGACGCCCAGTAAGAGAGTCCCGCCCCATATACCCTCAGTATCGAAACCCAAACCGCCACCGGCCTGAATAGAATGTGGCTGCTGATCCTGCGGTTATCGGCCGGGGACCATCCTAAAAAATAAGTTATGCTCAGTAAGACGGCGAAAAATGGAAAAAAAAGGGCGCGATCTTCCAGGTGGTGATCGACATAACACCGATGGACAAAATCAGGGCGCGGGCTGAACCCAAAACGACTTCCGTTATCCAACGCCGGGGTTTGCCTTTGTGGCGTATTCGGCTTGATTCTTTGAAAAATCATAACCGAGAATCAGCCCCATACCGAAGCTGGTGATGAGGCCAAACTTCAACCCCAAACCAAGAGAATAGGGAATGGCAAAGATGACCATGTAGGTTACCACCCCGGTCACTCCCGCCAGGGGCCCATGCTTTCCACCCAAAAGGTCATAGGTTAAGTAAAGGCCCCCTAAAGCGCCCAGCAGAGAACCTCCCAAATTGCACCATGCGTCCCTATGCTCCATTCTTCCTCCCTTTATACCCGGTCCCCGTCATGGACAATCCATATCCGCGAATCAACCGGCTCGGCCAGCCTCAACCCATCCAGGCGGCCCAGGCCCAAAGTATCCCCAGAGCGGCCAGCGTCACAGGAATTCCCAGCCGGGCGAAGGCCTTGAACGAAACATTAACGCCCAGTTCACGGGCCTGCTGGGCCACGATGAGGTTGGACACACTCCCCGTGATCAAAATACTTCCACCGAAACTGTTGGCCAGGGCCAGCACATAGGCGGTGGTTTTCGAAAGGTGGATGACTTTAAGAAGGAACATGACTGCGGCCGAGTTGTTGATCAGGTTGGAAAGAACCGCAGCGGCCAGGATGAGGTTGGAAGAATGATTGAGGTCAAACCCCGCGTGGGCAAGCCAGGCGACGGCCGCGTCCCCGTAACCCGTCGTTTGAAAGGCCCCCGTCACCACGAACAACCCGATGAAGAGCAACAGCACTTCCCAGTCCACCAGACCCAGCAGGTCCTCGGTCTTAAACTTGCGGCTGGCCAGATGAATGGCGGCAGCGCCCAGGGCGATAATCTCTTTCGGAATGGGGGTGAAGAAGAGGGTTACGACCAAAACCAACAGAACCAACCCTTTGATCGTATGAGGCCGGTTGTAAGGATATTCCCGCGGGCCCAACCCGGAGGCTTTATGGGCTTTCGGGCTCAGGTCATCCCGGGACATCCACCAGACGATCCCGTAAGCGGCGCCCAGGGCCGTGAGCACCGGCGTCAGACTCCAAAGCATATAGTCCCCGAAACTCAGGCTGGCGGTTGCCCCAATCAACATGTCTTGGGGATTGCCGATCAGGGTAGCCGCCGCGCCGATATTACTGGCCAGGGCCAGCGCCACCAGGAAAGGGACGGGGTTGAGCTTTTTCCTCAGCAGGGCTTCGGCGACCACAGGGGTAAAGGCCAGGCAGACGATGTCGTGGTTCAGGAAGGCCGAGAGACCCGCGGTGGCGGCCATCAACAGGAATAAAAATTTCTCCGGATGCCCCAAGCGCCGGGATATGACATGGGCCACCCGGTCGTAGAAACCCGAAAGACGAAGCTGCGCGGACAGGACAAAAAATCCGAAAAGCAACGCGATCATGGGCCAGTTGATCAGGGCGACCACCTGGGCGGTGGTCACATTGGCCAGAACCATCATCCCGATGGCGCCCAGCAGGACGATACCCGATCGGTTCAGCTTAAACCCGGGGATGCGGCCCACGGCAATGCCCGCGTAGGTGGCGATGAAGACGGCCAGAATAATGACGGAGTGGGAAAAAGAGATCGGGGTCATGCCACCCCCTTCCGGGTCCAACCTGTTTTTATCATTCCGCCATTATTACTCATTTCGACCCCGGTCCATGATCTGTTTTTTTCAATAAGGCCCTTGTCCATTGCGGGTCCCCTTCGTGGACGTGGACAGCTTAATGAAGCTAATGGGTCAGACGCACCGCTGGGGCAAGGTCCGCAACATCGACACGGTTCGTCTTGGCCAACGCGACCGACCGCTCCATTGTATCCGCCAACTCGCGCACATTGCCGGGCCAGGAATAGCCAAGCAGTTGTTCCTCAGCCGAGGAAGTTAATCCATCCACGAATTTCCTCATTTGAACTGCTGCTTCCGCGAGAAAAAGACGCGCGAGAGGAACGACGTCTTCCTTGCGCTGGCGTAGGGGCGGAACGGCCAGCTCGACTGCTTTAAGTAGGTAATAAAGATCCTCGCGGAACCGTTTTTTCAACACTTCGATCTTTAGGTTTTTGTTTGTGGCGCTGACGATACGTACATTGATGGGACGGCTTTTGTTTTCGCCCACCTGGCGTGTTTCCCGTTCCTGAAACGCCCGGAGAAGTTTGACCTGTATGGGAAGGGTGATCTCGCCGACTTCGTCCAGAAAGAGAGTTCCGCTATTGGCCGTTTCGAAAAGTCCCGTACGGTCCGCCGTCGCGCCAGTAAATGCCCCATCGGCATGGCCAAAAAGTTCGCTTTCCAAGAGTGTATCGGTGATTGCTCCGCACTTGACAGCGATGAAAGGCCCATCCGCACGCGTGGATCGATCATGAACAAATCGCGCCACGCGTTCCTTACCTGTTCCGATCTCACCCGTAATCAATAACGTAGAGTCAATGACCGCAATGGTCTTGGCCAGTTCCATTAATTTTAGCATCTCGGGGCTTTGCGACATGAGTTCTGTCGAGTCCTGCGCCATTTTGAGTATGAGCTTCAGCTTGCTTGTGTTTTCGCGAAATTCGTTTTCCTGGCATTTCAGCTTCGTAAAAATATCTCGCAAAGTATTGTTTTCTCCACCAGTGTGTAATTTCAAAAAATTTTTTAAATCAAGATATTCCACACGCATAAATGACCCCTTCATTAAAAAAGGCGAAGGTTAAGGGAACTAAATGATGGTTGTTTGAGGGGCCGAGTTTTGTGAACCAAGATGAGCTAAAAAGCTTGGAACGGATTCCATAAAGACATTCGCCGGGGCCGGAGATCTGGGTTAGTAAGATACCCTATCAAAATGATTGTACTCTTTATTGGTTATTAAAATATAGGTCAACTTCCCTTAGTGTTTTAGGGAGACATTCCAAGGTAAAAAGGCCATAAAAACATCATCCACGCCGGGTCCCCGTCGTGGACAACTTAAATAACCTTAAACCCGCCCATGCCCGACGGCCAGATGACCGTGAAAGGCTCGTCCAACGCTTTGCGGAAAGCGGCGCGGATGTCGTTCCAGCAATCATGACCGCAGAGCAGGGCCTCGACCTCGACGAACGCCTTTAGCGGATGCGGGGTATAAAAGAAAATATTCATCTCGCCCGATCTCGAATCATGCCCCTCCATTTGAACATCGGCGGAAAGATTTTCGATCAAAAGATTCTCACCAGAGCGTTATAACCGCCGATTGAATCGATAGGCCATTGCAAAACAAAATGGTATTTCATTTGCGTTCCCCGCTCCCGGTTCCAGACACCATCTGCAGGCCCAAAGCCGCACCGTTTTTTCTAGATTTTTAAGAATTTTCAAAAAAGACCGGAAGAGAATTGATTGTGACGGCTGTCACGGGCAGGAGCTTCGCGGTCATCCTCTCGCCGCCGGACCCGTCTAGCTGAACCAATATTTAAATGTCAGGCCCGCCAACACCGCTAAAACCAAAAGGCCTTTCGCGTTTAAAGCGTCCATGATGCCCCCTCGTAATTTATTCCCGCCACTACCACCATAAATGCTTCTCCCGGGCCGCGAGAGCGCGGGCTTTTTCCCAGGTCATGTCCGATATTTGCCGGCCCAGCGAAACCGGGCTTCCCAACGGCACCATCACCACGCCGCTGAACCGGTCGGTTTCATCCTTGGCTTTTTTTGAAAACTGCCGGCGAATTAATTTCAACAGAGGTCTCGAATTTTTCTTCCCGTCGTTTTTTGGGTCCATTTTTTTACTGGCTGTGTTTTTCATCTTGCCCTCCGCTGTACCGTCAAAATTTTAGCACTACTCTCAAGTAACAATGTACGCATTTCCTGTTTTATCAGTGTGATAACGATCATAGGCCTGAAGATTTAACCGGATATTTACGCCAGCCCTAGTCCAACCCTTTAAAAACAGCGTCCGGGCCCGCAATTCTTGAGGAATTAGGGCAATCGGCCGGAAAATAAAAATTTCTTGATTTTTTCAAGCGAAGGATATAAAAACAAAAACAGGGG
>Ga0075522_10000476_pt1 | contig 28924 bp, 17 predicted proteins | sample NGEPerA_FD_74796 | JGI IMG/M metagenome (GOLD analysis project Ga0075522, IMG submission 74796) | Arctic peat soil microbial communities from the Barrow Environmental Observatory site, Barrow, Alaska, USA - NGEE PermafrostL2-A | ecosystem: Environmental > Terrestrial > Soil > Wetlands > Peat ...
GGCTCGGGCTCGGAGCGGGATCTCGGTGTGCAATTTACAGTGCCGTTCCCCTTACGCACCCATTTGAACGGCAAAATTGCGCGGGGTTCATGGCAAGTGGCCCAATACGCCCTGACCCAGCTCAAAGAGCAAATCGCCTCCCAGACCGCGCAAGCCTATGACGCCGTGCAGGTTGCCATACGCCATCGCGAGGACTTAATGGAAAGCAAGAAAATCTCCGCCCAATTTTTGGAGAAAAGCCAGATGCGTTTTCAAGCTGGCACGGTTCCCAAACTCGACACCCTCAAAGCCAAAGTGGATCTGGCCAAGGCGGAAAACGACCTCATTGCCAACGAACGAATGATTGCCACTTCCCGGTCTGGATTGAACCGTTTGCTGGGCCGGTCTTTGTCGATTACTTTGGAAGAGCTTGATCCATTGGACGTTCCGGTGACGGTTCCAGACCTGGCCTTTTTGGAACAATTGGCGTCGTCGTCCCGGCCGGAACTTCGGAGTATGATGGCGCAACGCCAGGCCGCCCATGATTCCCTCACTCTGGCCAGAAATTATTGGGCGCCAGATCTGAATATCACGCTCTGGCACAGTGATATTACGGGCCAGCCCGGCACCTATCGGTTCGACGGCGGGATCACTTTTCCGTTATTTTTCTGGCAGCATGAGAAGGGACAAGTTGCGCAAGCGGAACATCACGAAAAGGAACTGACGGCCACCCAGAGCGATCTCTTCGCGCAAGTCATGCTTGATCTCCATAATAGCCACGCCACAGCCATCATCGCCTGGCGGCAGGCCATTTTTCTGCGGGACCAACTGCTGCCCGAGGCGCACGAAGCTTTCAACACCGCCTTCACCAGTTATAGTTTGGGCGGGTCGTCCACGCTCGAGTTGCTCGATGCCAAAAGCACGCTGTTGGCTGCCGAGAGCCAATATACCGACGCCTTAGGCGCGGTGAACGATGCGGTGGCGGACCTCGAACGAGCCGTGGGCGCGCCCTTGCCGGCGGTTGCCGCAGGAATTTCACATGAAAAATAAACCGTTCACCACGCTGGTTGTTTTCGTCGCGGCGACCTGCGCAATTTGGTTCGCCGGTTGCTCTCGGGAAGAACCCAAGGCTGAGGCGCCGGCCCCGGTGGCGACGAACGTGACTCTGAGCGCCACCCAGCGCGCGGCCATCCACCTTCAGACGGTGCAGATTTCCAAGTTTGGCCGGACCATCGAAACGACCGGCACCGTTGGATTCGACAATGACCGCGCGACGACGGTCCTCGCGCCTATCTCAGGCCCGGTCACCAAGCTGCTTGTGTCCCTGGGCGCGCAGGTCAAGGTGGGCGATCCGCTGGCGATCATCGAATCGCCGGACTATGCGGCGGCCATCAGCGCGTATCGCAAGGCGGTATCCATCGCCAAGAACTCGCACCGCATCGCTGACCTGGATGAAAAACTTTTCAAGGGCGACGCCATCGCCCGTAACGACGTCGAGCAGGCGCAAACCGACGCGCTCAATGCGGATGCCGATCGCGAGGCTGCGCTCGAACAAGTCCGCTCCCTCGGCGTGGAAGATCAAATCATCAACAACATCCAGAAAAATTTACCCGTGACGAACATCTTCGGAGTCATCCGCTCGCCGCTCGCCGGGACTGTGGTTGAAAAGCTGATCACTCCCGGCCAGCTTTTGCAGGCGGGCACCACCCCTTGTTTTACGGTGGCCGATCTTGCTGAAGTGTGGGTCATCGCCGACATTTTCGAGTCGGATCTTTCCTCGGTGCATTTGGGCGATCCAACCGAAGTGCTGACCAGCGCCTCCACCAATGGATATCCCGGCGTGGTGGACAATATCTCCGCCATTTTGGATCCGAACACACGCTCGATCGGCGTGCGGGTGGTGGCGAAAAATCCCGATGGCATTCTGAAAAAGCAGATGTACGTCCGTGTCCTGATTCATTCCCGCACCCAGATCGCCGGCGTGCTTATCCCCGTTTCGGCGGTCTTGCGGAACGAAGAAAATTTGCCTTTTGTTTATCTCGCCCAAACGGACGGCAGCTTTCAGCGCGCCCGCATCGGCCTGGGCTCGCGGGTGGGCGGCCAGTTTGAGATCACCTCCGGGCTTAAGGAAGGCGACCAAATTGTGGTCGAGGGCGGACTTTTTGTTCAGTTTCAACAAGACCAGTGAGCGACGCCGATTTCCCATCTCCCAGCGGCCCGCCGCGCACCGCCTCGGTCATCAACCGAGTCGTGACCTCGTCGCTCCGGCAACGTTTTCTCGTCATGCTCATGACCGTGTTGCTGATTGTCGTCGGCGCGCACTCGCTCAATCGCTTGCCGGTGGACGCTTATCCCGATCTTTCCCCGCCGAGGGTCGAAATCATCACCCAATGGCCCGGAGAGGCGTCGGAGGAAGTGGAACGATTGATCACCGTCCCCATTGAATTGGAGATGAACGGCATCCCGCACATGAGCGTCGTGCGGTCTATTTCCCTGTACGGACTTTCCGATGTCATCCTCACCTATGAAGATGGGACGGATATTTATTTTGCGCGGCAGCGGGTTTACGAGCGCATTGCCGATCTCAGTTTGCCCACTGGCGTGACCCCGTCGGTTGCGCCGATGTTTTCACCTTCCGGCTTGATCTACCGCTACGTGATGCAGAGCCAGGATCGTTCGCCGATGGAACTCAAGACCATCAACGATTGGATCGTCCAACGCCAATTCAAGTCCGTTGCCGGGGTGGCCGACGATTCGGGCCTGGGTGGGGAAACCATGCAATATCAAGTGATTTTGGACCCGGCCAAGATTGCCGGCGCGGGCCTTTCTGTTCCCGCCATCGCCACCGCGCTGGGCGCCAACAATGGCAATTCCGGCGGGGGATTTTACTCGCAGGGCGGCCAATTTTATTATGTGCGCGGGTTGGGCCGTCTGCACACTTTGGAAGACATCGGCAATGTGGTATTGGCCGTCCATAATGGCACGCCTATTTTGGTGAAGGACATTGGAAAGGTGGTGATCGGCGCCGCCCCGCGCTTGGGGCAGTTTGGCTATCAGGACCAGAACGATGCGGTCGAGGGCGTCATCCTGATGCGCACCGACGAAAAAACGCAAAACGTCCTCAAGGGCGTCGAGGCTAAGACAAAGGAGCTTAACGAAAAAATTCTGCCCAAAGACGTCAAGGTTCTCCCGTTCTACGACCGCAGCGATTTGATCGCGCTGACCACCCGAACCGTCGAAGACAATCTGGTCCGCGGCATGGTCCTGGTCGTCGTCATCCTCATCTTTTTTCTTTACGATGTCCGCGCCGGCTTGATCGTGGCGGCGGCCATTCCGCTGGCCATGTTGTTCGCCTTTATCTGCCTCGATCTCAAAAAAGTCTCGGCCAACCTGCTCTCGATTGGCGCGGTGGACTTCGGCATTCTGGTCGATGGCGCGGTCGTCATGGTCGAGAATATTTTTCGGCAGGTCGCGGCGCGTTCGGGCCAGCCGCTGAACATCAAGCAAGTCATTGCCGAGGCGGCCGCGGAAGTGGATCGCCCCATCTTTTACGCGGTGGCGGTGATCGTGGCCGGGTTCCTCCCCATTTATGTTCTGTCCGGGCCGTCGGGAAAATTGTTTACACCGATGGCCGACACGATGATTTTTGCGTTGATCGGTTCGTTGGTCATCACTCTCATTTTGTTGCCGGTGATTTGTTCGTGGGTCTTGCGCAAAGGAGTGCGCGAACGGCGCAACCCGGTGTTCAAGGCCATCGAATCCGCCTACGTTTTCGGCCTGGATATTTGCCTGGCTAATCCCTGGTGGATCACTGGCGCCTGCGCCTTGGTCCTGGGCGGTTCTCTTCTGCTTGTCCCGCTGATCGGCGCGGAGTTTATGCCGCAACTGGATGAAGGCGCTCTCTGGGTGCGGGCCACCATGCCCTACACCATTTCGTTTGAAGAATCCTCCAAAATTTCGCCGCAGGTCCGAAAAATTCTACGCTCCTTTCCCGAAGTAACCGTCGTCGCCTCCGAGCATGGACGCCCCGACGATGGAACAGACCCGACCGGATTTTTCAACGATGAGTTTTATGTCGGGCTTAAACCCTACTCGCAGTGGAAGGGCTCTTATCGAACCAAGGCCAAACTGGTCGAGGCCATCAATAAAAAGCTCGAGGCTTTCCCCGGCATTATTTTCAACTTCACCCAGCCCGCCGAGGACGCGGTGGACGAAGCCGAAACCGGTTTGAAAAGTTCGCTGGCGGTGAAGATTTTTGGCGCGGACCTCAACACGCTCGAAGCCAAGGGCAAAGCCATCAAGAAAGTGGTCGAAAAAGTGCCGGGAATCAAAGAGGTCACCCTGGTGCAGGAATTGGGTCAGCCGAGCCTGGCGGTCAACATCAACCGCGCCCGCATTGCCCGCTACGGATTGAACGTCGCTGACATCAATGGCTTGATCCAGGCGGCCATCGGCGGGGCGGTCGCCACGCAAGTGGTGCAGGGTGAAAAGCAGTTCGATCTGGTCGTGCGCCTGGCTGAACAATACCGCGGCACGCCCGAAGAAATCGGCAATATTTTGGTCGCCACTGCGGACGGCTCCCAAATTCCGCTGCGTGAATTCGCCGACATAAAAGTGGAGAACGGCGCTTCCTTTATTTATCGCGAAAACAATTCGCGTTACATCGGCGTGCAATTTTCCGTCGAAGGCCGCGATTTGGCCGGCGCCGTCAATGACGCCCGCGCGCAAGTCAAGGCGCGGGTTTCGTTGCCGGAAGGTTATTACCTGGATTGGGGCGGCGAATATACCGAATACACCGCCTCGCGCGATCAGCTTCGCATTATTCTGCCGCTGACCCTGTTCCTGATTTTTCTGCTGCTCTTCGCCCTTTACAGCAATTTGAAATTCCCCTTCATTACGGTGCTTGGAGTATTATTGACAGCACCGGTGGGCGGCATCGTGGCGCTCTGGCTGACCCATACGCCCTTCTCCGTCTCTTCGGGCATTGGCTTTCTGGCGTTATTCGGGGTCTCCGTCCAAACTGCCGTCGTGTATATTTCCTGCGTCAACGAACTGCGCCGCCAAGGCGTCAGCGTTGTGCAATCTGTCCGGCAAGGGGCCATCCTGCGGCTGCGGCCCATCATGATGACCGCGCTGGTCGCGGCCTTGGGCCTTCTCCCCGCCGCGCTGGCCACCGGCGTGGGCACCGATTCCCAACGTCCCTTCGCGCTCGTCATCGTCAGCGGACTATTCACCCGCCTGCTCATTAGCATCTTTCTAATGCCGGTGCTCTACGCGCTGGTCGCGCGCCCCGCTGATCGTTTGGAAGTGTAACCCGTTCGCGGCTGGGCCTAGCGAACCAGCATAAGCCGATTTTGGAATGTATCGGCAATACTGGCGGCGGCATTTTTCGCCTCAGTCGCTTTGGGGCCGGCGAAATGTTCATCCACCGTGTCGCGAAAGAGCGCCAGCCAGCGTCCGAAATGCGTAATATTCACCGGCAAAACCGCGTGCTTGGGCCACGGATTGCCCTGGTAGGACTTGCTATGCAGCAACATCGAACCCCAAAATCTGTACATGACAGGCAGATGCTCTTTCCAATCCACCCGGGCCGTGTCATTAAAAACAGGCGCAAGGAGCTCGTCCTTGTTTACCTTCTGATAAAAGCCGTCCACCAAAGTCTTAACGTCCGCCTCAGTGGCAATGTCACTTCGATTTTCTTGCATGTTTAAATATAGCACATTTACAGCTACGAGATGAAACCATGGACAAGTCATGCCGCTTGGGTTCTGGGATAGGATATGGACAAGTTGCGAAAAGCTTAAGCAGCCCGACAGCCCCGCGGCGTTTGCCCGGTTTGGGAGTTAATACAGTGCTGTTTTTGCCGTCGCGCACCGGTCGCACTTCAACCACTCCGCCCTTGGACAATCCAGAGGGGCCGCCCGCCACCATTTGGGAAGAGTGCTTTGCCCGTCCTTTGAAACAGACATGACATCCAAATCCTTCATCGTTTAAGGATTCCTCGAATAATCACTTGCGTCAATGCGGAGGTCGCGCGGATGCCAGCTTCTCGCGACGCTATTTGAAACTACCGCGCTTGCAGCCGGTAGAACTGTGCTCCATTGGCGGGCGGGAGAACCGGCGATTGCCATTGGCCGTTGATGTAGGCCACTGCGTTTGTGGCCGGAAGCCAGATCGCGGGAAGCGCAAGATTTGTCGTTGTGTAAACGGCAAAAACACCGGCGGCGGACGGCCAGGTCAGCACGGGACCGGCCGAGGAATTCGTATAGGAGAGCGAGGGCGAGGGGTTGACCGCAGAGGAGGCGGTAAAAGCGAGGTTGGACGCCACATTCAGCCATGTTGCCCAAATCCAATTCGACGAGCAGATGCCGGTCGCAATCCGCGCTTCATCCAAAGAGCCGTTAAAGTAATAGTAACTGTTGGTGAACCGTCCAAAATCAAGGCCGCTGGCATTGGCAAAGTCCGTTACGGCGGAACCCTCGGCCACGCTGGCGCCATCCAGATATAATTGCGCGCTCCCGATCGTTTTATTGACAGCCGCCGCCAGACAATGCCAGACCCCCGGGGTCACGGCGCCGGACGCGGACGAGAGAGTTATCCCAGTGACCCCATCGCCGTCTTCAAAAAGCAATCTTTGGTCGCTGGTATTATAGGTATTGACATAAAGGCCAAAGCCATCGGTGTTCCATCCGGCGGGTTTGTTGGCCCAAATGGTTTGAATGTTACTGGCGGCTACGGCCATTTTCGCCCAGGCAAATAGCGTGAAAGTGTTTCCCACGTTAACCGTGCCGGCGTGCAGGTAGGACGACGCGCCATTAAAAAAGCCGCCTGAGCCTATCGCGCCTGCGGTCAGACCGGGGGGCACGCCGGAGAGGCCGGGATGCTGCCCGGCGCTGTCCTCATAGGGCAGTCCGCTCTGTTCTGAGTGCCAAACCAATTGATATTGCGGCAGCCACACTGCACCGTTGGTCGTCGAGGCCGGTGGATTCGTCGCGGCGGGATTGCCCCAGTAGGCCCAAATGGAAGTGTTGGTCCCGGAAAGAACCGGTAGTTGCACCCAAACGCTTGACACGCCGTTAAGGTTCCATTGGTCAATCTCATACGGTAGAAGGGTCAAGCCTCCGGCGTCCGTAAATCGAAGGTCGCCGCCCGCAGGAGACGCAAATTGCCCATAGGAAAAGCCGGAGAGGCCATTGCTGAATTGCACGAGCGCCGGAAAGTTGGCCAGAATTTCACTGCCACTGTACCCTGGAAAAGAAATTTTCATCCGACATGTGTAATTTGTGCTGGCTACTCCCGCGGTATTTAGAGGACCCGCCGTCGAAGCCCAGGCTTGTGCATTGACGTTGCTGGCATAGAACGCGATATAATAATTGCTGGCAGGCGCCAGATTCGTCAGAACTGCGGTAAAGACGGCAGGATTAAAATTGGTATTGACTCCTATGATCTTGCCGTCTTGCCACGCGCCGGGATTCGTCCCGCCATTCTGCAGTCCCCAGAAAACGGACACCGTGGCTTCGTCGTCCCCATAGACGCCTTGGGCCAGTGTGGCGGAAACAAGCGCAGTGGTCCCGCTGACGAGGCTGGCGGATAAATTCGTCAAGGTTAGATTGACGGGCGCGAGCAGCGGGGCATTTAACATGGGCGAAACCAGCGTCGAAAACTGAGTATCCGAAGGCAATGCGCCGGTGCTTTCTATGAATTGAGCCACCAGCAACCGCGCGTCATTGATATAATACTGATGCAGATAGTAACAAGGGGCTTTGTTGCCACTAGGATCGATCAAGTAAAAATTGGTCGCGCCGGTGGAAGGAGCCTGATTGTTGTAGATCTCCCAAAAAAGTATATGAGGAAGGCATTCTCCCGCCGAACTCCAGCCGAGCAATCGCTGAATATAGGCGCGGCTCAACGGTTCCTGGGCCGCAGCGGACAGGTAGCCCCAGCCATACTCTCCCACAAAAATACGCTCTCCGGGAATAGCGGCCGCCTTATTGGTGGACAACTTGCCTTGCATGTAATCCAGGGTGGCGTATAGGTCCGAGGCGGCGAGGTTCTGGGAGTCATAAGAGGAATAGGACAAGTAGTCCAGATTTGTCACGTAAGGCACCACCATGTTAATGACGCGCTCGTTATTGGTGGGACCATTATTCATGGCATCGCGCACCCGATTGGCCTCGGCATAGTTGAAAACAAATACATTGGTGTGCGGAGTGTTGCGACGGGCGTCGTCCACTGCTTGCTGGCGGTTGTTAAGCCAGCCGATCATTCTCTGGATGGTGATGGCGGGCGGATTGGTCGCCCAGCTTTGTCCGTTGACGACGACACTCAGGTAACCGTCCCCCTCCCAATGGCCGAGGTAAAAAGTTTTGCCGGAGTTATTGTAGTTGGTCAGAAGGTAGCACGTCAGATCGTACATCTCGCGGTAATCGTTGGCGCCGTGTGCGGTGTTATAGCCATTGGCCCACCAACTGTCCGCATTCGCCAGCGGATAAGACCAAATAATCAAATGCCGGAACGGCATGTCCAAAACCCGGTGGTAGGAAGGCTCATCGCGCGCGAGAGTGAGCAGATTAGTTACTTGCGAACCCAGCGTGACGCCGCTTTGGCCGGAGGTGTTGGCGCCCATGTAGAATTTGATAACGTCGCTGCCCATATTGGTTATGGCCTCGGCCGTCTCAACCAGCAGCGTATTCGTGGTAAATTTATAAAGACCGGCAAAGGTTTCGGTGCCGGCGCGTACGTTGTAGGAGTCCACCGCGGGGTTGGAGAGGGCGCCCGCATGAATAGCCGTCACGCAGGCAAATAAGGCCAGCAGAGAAGCAACCCTCCGTTTCCGAAAGAGTCTGTTCCATACGCGCGTCTGAAAGATATTACACATGCTCGCGGGCCCGCTGGCTCCTTTGCGGGACGCCGTTAATGACTATCATTCAACAGCGCTTGGGACGCAAGGCACCCATTTTTTGACAGGCGCCTTGCTCTTAAGTCGAGGTCATTGGCTCTGCAGCCGGTAGAAATGGCTTCCACTCAGAGGTTGAACCGTTTCCTGATATACGCCATTCGTAATCACTGGTCCAGGCGTCACTGCGGACCAGGAAGCGGGCGGCGTCAGGTTGGTCGTTGCTTCCAAGGTAAAGACGCCGTCATTGGCCGGCCAGGATAGAGTATATCCATTGGTCGAAGTGATAATGGTCAACACCGGTTGAAGATTGACCGCTGAGTAGCTGACATACGACCCTTGGGCCATGTTCAGGTAGGTCGCGGTCAGCCAGTTTGTTGAAGCCACTCCATATTGAATGCGGGCTTCGTCCATATCGCCGTCCCAATAATAAGTTGGATTTAAGAACGCGCCCAGATTGATTGAATTCGTCAGTCCCAAGCTTCCCACCGCGGTGCCCGAACCATTTAATGCGCCATCGAGGTAGGTCGTGACTTTCTGGTTCTGCAAGTCCCAGGTCGCGGCCATAAAGTGCCACTGACTCGGCGAGACGCCGGTTGAGCCGGTTGGGTCCTGGCCGCTGCCCGCGCCATTGCCACTGTCAAAATGGTTAATGCGGTCCGCCGTTTGGTATGTATCCACAAACCATGTGAAACCATTGGCGCCGTATCCGCCCACTTGATTGGCCCAGATGGTTTTAATGTCGTTGGCAGCGGGAAGGAGATAGACCCAGGCATAGGTGGTGAATTGGTTGCTCAGAGTGACTGGACCGGGGGAAAGATAATCGGCCAAGCCATCAAACGCCCCGCCGTGGCCCACAACGCCTGGCGTGGGCGCCGGAGCGACTCCTTTCGTTGCCGGGAATTGCCCAGTGCTGTCGGCAAAAGGCAGAGCGCTTTCCTTCAAGTGATACACGATTTGGTAACCGGCGTTCAGCCAGACGTTGGTCGGAGCAGGAGGAACATTGGTGGGGGAAGAGTTGCCCCAGTAGGCCCAGATATTGGTGCCGTTCAGCAAGGGGATTTCCACCCAGATGGTCGATACTCCGTTATTGTTCCATTCGTCAATTTCGTAAGGCAGCATCGTTGTTCCCGACGCATCGGTGAAGCGCAGATCCGATCCGTTGGTCGCGAGCTGACTGTAGGCAAAGCCGGCGACCGAGGGGCTCAACATAATCAACGCCGGGAAATTGGTCAGCGGCTGGCCGGTGAAGCCGGGGAATGAAATATTGACGCGATAGGCGTAATTAGTGGGATTCAGTTGCGGTTCCACGAGGCCAATGACCGTGGCCGTGCTGCTGGTCGCAGGAACGCCGCCCCCTTGCGAGGCCGTGTAACTATTAGTGATCGCAACGTAATAGGTATTAGTCCCTGCCAAAGCAGTGAACATGTAACTCGAATTAGTCGCGTTGAGAACTTTGGTTCCATCCTGATACCATTGATAGGCAAACGGCGCCGTCCCGGACACTCCCACAGTATAAGTCACCGTGGAAAGGCCGGAATACAGCGGGACCGTCTGGGTCAAAGGCGTTATGTCCTGTGAAATCTGTGGCTGGCCCAAGACAACCTGGAGGCTGACGGAACCGGTCACAGTGCCATAGACATTACTCGCCACAATGGTGTACTGGCCTTGAGCGGAAACCTGCACATTGCTCAGTGAAAGAGTCGTGTTGGTGGAAATGAGATTATTGGTCGGGCCATACCACATATAGTACAAAGGCGCTGTCCCCTGAGCCGCGACCGTAAATGTCGCCGTCGATCCGACGTTGGTGGTTTCAGGGCTCGGCGTCAATTGGGTAATTACCGGCGCGATTCCCGACGAAAGATAGTGCGTCTGCACCTGCGCCGGCGTTAGCGCGTAGTTATACAAAGCCACTTCGTCGATCGCGCCAATGAATTGGTTGTCATATTGGCTGCCCTGCGATTCCTGGCGGGCGCCAATGGCTAGAGATTGAGTCGAAGCCAGCACGCCGCTCTTGGAAGGAATAGTGCCCGTGGCGGCGTTGGTGCCGTCGATGTAGAGATAAACATGCCCATTGGTCTCGTCGCAAACGCCGACCAAGTGATGCCACGCGCCATCCGTGTAGGTCGTAACGCCGCTCGCCGCACTTTCGGACGTACCCCCGGCATTACGAACGTAGAAGCGATAGTAGTGGTTAGGGTCCGCGCCCCCGGTATCCAGGGCGAATTCCTCGCCGCCATTGCCATAACCGAGGGAAATAATGCCCGCATCGGTTTTGATGGGATATTCCTGCACCCAACACTCGACGGAGAACTCTCCATTGACATTGGTGGGAGCGGAAAAGCTAATATTGGTCGGCACCGATCCGACATAACCGTTGTTTGTGGCCAAGATGCCGAAACCAGGAGCGTTTCCTTCCGTGGGGTCTGTTTTTACATCGTAGGATGGCACGAAGTTTAGCTGGACGTTTGGTGTATAGGTGCCGTTGTTGCCCCCTACATAGTCGTAAGCTGAAGTGCCGCTGGATTCATCAAGGCGAAAGAAGGCAATAGGATGGTCGGATAAGATAGTGACTGGGTACGGGGCAGTGGGGTCGGGCAGCACGGTTAAGGTGAAAGGGCCGGCAGTGATCCCGCCGTCGATATTGGTCACGCTGCATGTGTAAGTGGCGTTGTTGGCGGCATTAACAACCGTATAACTGTTATTGGTCGCCGAGGCGACAGGCACGTTGTTGGAAAGCCACTGATATGAGATGGGAGGGGCGCCCACTGCTGACACAGAGAGTACCGGTCTGCTTCCGGCGAAAATATCCAGGTTGCCCTGGGATTGCGCCAGCAAAGTGGGCAAGCCGTAAATAAAGAGCTGCACCACCGCGCTGGTCGCGCTTCCATAGGCGCTGTTGGCGATCAAATAGTAATTGCCAATCGCGTTAGTGGTAACCGAGGCGAAAGTCAGGGCTTGGTTGGTTTGCCCTGCGACGGCTGTTCCATTGGTGTACCATTGGTAGGTAATCGGCTGTGACCCGCCGACCATTGCAGGAATGGACACCGCAGCGCCTTGATTATTGGTCGCTCCCACGGGTTGGATGGAAATGCTGGGAGGAACGCCCGCCACATTATAGAGCGATTGGATCTGGTCCACGGTTAGAGCGTTAGTCCAAATGGCCACATGGGCAATTTGGCCGTCGAAGGTGCGATCGGTCCCCCCTGCATTGGCGCTGGCAATTGAATTTTGCGGATCGCCTCCCAGCAGCAAATCAATGTTGGAGCCAACAATGCTGATACCAGTGATGCTATTGGTGCTCTTGGAGAGGACCCCATCGAGGTACATATAAGCGTTTGTTCCATCAGTCACGCCCACGGCCATGTGCCAATTCCCATCATTCTTAGCCGCCGCATTGGTGACCATGTCGGCCACGCTGACAAACTGGAGTTCAGGCCCGTTTGTCGCCCCGGGGTTAAAACGATTTTCGCCCGCAGTCGTGCCCAAAGCCAGCCGATACGAATTGTTGCCATGACCCACGATGTCTTGATAACGGGCCGGGGCATCCGCAGGATTGCCCTGAAACCAGCTCACGATCGTCAGGGGGGCCGTCCCAACCGGGTTCAAAGCTGCGGGAAGGTTGCTCCCACCCACGTCAACGGCCCCAAAAAATCCGTTGAAAGCGGCGGCGGTGCCCGAGCCGAAGCCGGTGTAGGACGGCCCGGCTACCCCGGGAGTTGTGCCAGGTTGATAGGCGCCATTGGCGCTGGAGCCGAGGGTTCCATAGTTGGTTGCCACAGGATAATTAGCGCTGGGATAGCCGGCGTTGGTCATGACTTGCGTATCATCCAACCGATAATACAAGGCGGGGCTGTCGCCTTGCACCACAGTGGCATAATTAACCGAGGCGCCGCTGGCATTCGTCCCGTACCCCGCCATATAGTGGTTGAGGATGCTGGTCTGTGAAAGAACCTGATTGTAGATGGCGACTTCATCGACCGCCCCGGTGTAAGCCACCGTGCCTGAGCCTCCCCCGGCGGTAACATCGTTGCCGCAACCAATCATCAGCGGAGTGGTTAAATCAGGCGCCCAAGTCAGACCGGCCGCATTTTTGGCATGGGTGACTTGCTTCACACTGACCCCGTTGACCCACATGGTTTCGGTCGTGCCGTCGAAGGTGCAAACGACGTGGTTCCAAGTATTGGTAATCAGAGAGGATGCTCCGCCGGTGGGGTGCAAGCTATCGACCTCATTGGCCTTCGACTGCGCATTCGTCATGTAATAGTTAAAGTAAAAATAATTTTGATATTGGCCCAAGGCGAAGCCCGCCCAACCGGGGCCGCCTAAACCACCATAGTATGAATCGTTGGTGTTCGGCCCGCCATAGCTGACGTTGCACTGCCCTTCCGAAACGATGACCGCATTATTGCCCACGGTGGTCGTCGGAACGACCCAAACCTCCAGGGTCATTGGCGGCACAATGGTCACTGCTGAATTCACCACCCCGCCTTTGGTCCGCGGGACAACCACATACTGCCCGGCCTGGAATTTGCACCACAGGGCCTGGTCGCCATCGAAGGGAGCGGTGATGCCATTGGTTTGGACAACGTTGTTCGTCAAATACCAGGTATTTCCATTGGGCTGATACCATCCGCCGTAATATCCGTTGGCCGATGTTCCGGCCGAACCGCTATTAGTCGCAATCATGCTATTGGCGAAGGGCGCCGGCGGTTGAGCGGTCTCATTCAGCGGCCAGTAAGCGGCGGGGTTTAGATTGGTCACAGCCTGGAAGTAGGCGGACGGGCTGGAATGGACCTGTCCGGCCAGGAGCGCCATGGCCAAGGTCAGGGTGGTGCGGATGGATGTTTTTTGCATAGTGTTTAGACAGTGGGGTGGATTCTCCTTGTTCTGGCGGGGGGTGTAAAATTTTGTGTTACGCGATCATTTACCCACAACCTCAAAAAAAGGTCAAGGAAAAATCCTTTCCCGGCGGGCCTTTCTCATTTAAATCCGAGTGGATCGCATTCCATCAACTTCAAATACTGCCTCATTCATAATAGCTTCCGAATTGCCTGGATTCATAAAGTTCAATTTTCTTTGCCGGCTGCCGGACGATGCGCACTGCGGTGCGCGGCCTTTTTTTGATAAATTTTAACGCCGCTTTGGGAGGGAGGACGCTCATGACTTTCGTCAGGCTGTCGGCGGTGAAATCGTTGGGGGCAATGACGGTGATCAGGCTATGGTCGGTCAGACCCATGCCGGTGCGGGGGTCAACGATGTGCGAATAACGGCGGCCATTGAGTTCCAACCGTTGGAAAAGATCGCCCGAAGTTGAAATCCCCGCCTGCGCAAGAACGACGAAACGTGTCGAGGGAGCGTTCGTGGCGTCCAGCGGCGGCAGTTCAATCCGCCAGCCTTTTTTGCCGGGAGGCGGACCGCTCACGGCCATGTCTCCGCCGCCCGACACCAACGCATTTCCGACTCCAAACCGGCTCAACACTTGCAAGGCCTGGTCAACCGCGTACCCCTTGGCGATGCCGCCCAAATTGAGTCGCATATCCGGAGCGAGCAGGGTCACACCACGCCGCGGCGGGTCAAGCCGGACGTTTCGGTATCCGACCGAGAGGCGCGCCTTGGCCAGTCGCACCGGGTCGGGCAGGATGCCTTGGCGGCGAGCCTGCCGCCATAGATTGACATACGGCCCGACGGTCATATCAAAAGCGCCGCCGCTCTGCTCCGCCAATTCCTGGCCCCGCTGCAACACGACCCATAGATCATGGCTGACAGTGACCTCGCGCCCTTGACCCGAGGTTTGCGACAGCGTGCTCAATTCGCTGTCGGAGTCGTAGTCGGTCATCATATCGTTGAGTTGCTTAACGCGCTGGAAAGCAGCCGTCGCAGCCCTCTGCGCCAGCGGTGGATTGGGCGCAAAGAGAACAATCCGAAAAGGCACCCCCATCTCCGGCTGCTCGAATTCATAACGGTTGAGAGTTAAGTCCTCCGTTTGCGTGGAAACACACGAGCAACAAATCAAAGCCAGGAAACACCACATCCCTATAATAACTGCGATTGCGGGCTCCCGAAGAAATGCTTCAGGGAGGTTAGTTTTCTTGGCGATTTGACAGCGGTGATTGCTTTTCCCCTTTGTTTCCTTCATTCCCTTCTGTTCAACCGCCTTCCGAGTCATTGTCAAAGCAGCCTTCATTGATTTGCTCCAGGAAGAATCATTCGCCCAATCCCGTCAATCAGCTTGGTTTCGTGAAAATTCAGAATCAGGCCAATTGGAACGTCCAGCAGCTTCATATAACTGAGAAGCTGGGCTTTATGGATTGCCAAGATTTCCTGCACACACTTGAGCTCCAGCAACAGGCAATCCTGCACCGACACATCGAATCGCAGTGGTTCTTCAAATATCAATCCTTTGTATTCGATTCTTACCACGCGTTGATTGACGGCCATGATCTGGGCGAGGTTAAGCTCTCGCATCAGGCAGCGCTCGTAGATGCTTTCCAACAATCCTGGACCTTTAAGCCGATGAACCTCGATGGCCGCGCCAATGACCGTGTGGCTCAATTGATCTGCCTTTCGGTACAATGGATGCATCGGAGTTTTTTACAGAAGGAAACGAAGGAAACGAAGAAGAATTTTCCGGCTCAAGCAAATTTTGTATTGCGCCCCAGGATAAACAACAAACCTCCCGAGGCATCCTGCCCCACTCTTCCCCCTTTGCCCTCGTAGGCATCGCCCTTCACATCGGAGGAGAGGGACGACCATTCCTCCTTGTCAATCAGATCCACAATGAGCCGCCGCAACTTGGCCGGGTCCTGAATTTTATTCTGCGCCTTGCGAAAAATAACGCCGAGCATGCCGGACCGCCGCCCCAGCTCCTCCAACGTATGGCGGTAATGAATTTCCAGATCATCCCCGTCCAGTTTCAAAAGCGCGTCCCATCCGAACCCTTTGGGAATCGGTGATGGCTTGTTGAACGGCGGCTTCGATTGCTCATCCGCCATTTTTAGGAACAGCAGAAACGTCAATTGCTCGACATAATCGCCATAGGACAAACCATCGTCCCGGAGAATGTTGCAGTAGTTCCAGAGTTTTTGGACCAGTTGTTGCGAGGTGCTCATTAATTAAATATTTCTATTGACGGAAATCTCAAGTTGTTGTTTGCTTGCAGCGGAGGCTTTGTTTGGGCAGAAGTGCCTGGGCATTGCCTTTTCTTTATTCCACCCCTTCGGCCTCTCGCTCGTCCTTTGGCCGCAGGTCGTCTAAATAGAATACCCCGTAAACCGGCCATTCTCGATTATTGTCCTGGTCAAATCGCTTGCTGACATAGCGCATACCGAACGCAATATCGGCAAACTGCTTGATCTCCTCGCGCGTTGCCGCCAGCTTGGCATTGTCGGCGTGACGTTGCACAACCGGCGTTACGCCGTAAGCCGAAAGACTGGCTCACCCAAAAACACCCACGCGACCGAACGGCACACCGCTTCACTCCGCCCGGTATGCCGCTCCACTCCGGCAGCCAAGTTTCGTTGCCGAACTCGATGGTGCGACCAGAGCGCCGTTGAATTCCACGCTAAATCACGCCCTCCAAATTTAACATTGCTCCCGTCCCAATCCGAACTGGCGCACTGGGACAACAACTGTCCAATCGAGGTGAGAATTGACGCAGTCCACTTTCCGGCGGACACTCGGTCATCTGATGCGCTCATTTGCAACCGACGGACTGGAATTGCTGACCCACGACATTGCCACAACTACCGCAAGATCGAAGCGGCACGGCTCGCCACATGAAGGAGCGTCACTTGCCGCTGCGACCGAAATCCGTGGAAAGCCAGTTCGAGACGCGGTTGCTGTTCTTGCTTGCAGAATCATTCCCAAAAATTTGAAGGAAGTTTTCCTTGAGACGTTTCCAGCGCGACCCGAGCTTGAACGCAATCTAGATTCGCTGCCAACCCGGTCGGCTTGGAATTTGGTTTCGATTTATCTGACAGCGCGAAGCGGTGGCCAGTGTTTGCCACGCTTTGGTATTCAGGAAGCGGAGATATGGTTTCGCGGAGGCTCGCATGCGACGACAACGTCGTTGTCGGCACAAATTCCCGCTGGGAGGTTGTGGCAAGCCGAGCAGTTGCTAAATGGCATACAGTTCGATTCCGAGTTTCGAGCATTGCTTCCTTACATTTTGGAAGAGCATGGGCCTGGCAGCCGGGCTTCGGTGATGAAAAACGCAGCAACGGCCTCATCGCGAGCTGCGAAGCGCCAGGGCGGAGTTTTCTACACTCCTGCCGATGTCGCGGAGTACATGGTTGAGCAGGCCGGAAAGCTTTACAGTGGAGATTTTCTCACAGCCAAGTGTCTCGATCCCGCCTGTGGCACTGGCGTTTTTTTATTGGCGATGCTGAGGTCTGCTAGCCGCTGGCATGACGACGCCGATGGCTTCACCTACCTCGATTACATCACATCTTGTTTTCATGGTTTGGATGTGAGTGGTCATGCTTTGGATGCCGCTGCTTTCATACTCCTGCAAGAATGTCTTTCCGAACTTCCGGCTCGCCGTGTCAGTCCGCTGGCGGCTTGGAAGCTGATTAGACGTAATCTCGTGGAAGCGGATGCCCTTCGCGTGGACAGCAAACAAACCTCGACAGAGTTATTTGAAAATCCATTGCCACACCTCAGGCAGTTATTTTCAAATGTGTCAAATGGTTTCGGCATTTTAGTTGGCAATCCTCCGTATGCGGCGATTGGCGAACGGCAGGACTTTGATTCTTTGACCCCACGCTTTACGTCATTGAGCGCGGGGAAAGTAACTCAGCGAGCAAACTTATATCCACTGTTTGTGGAGATGATGTGGCGATTTACCACGCCGGGTCGTAATGCCGCTGCTTTGGTCACGCCCCTCTCAATTGCATATCACGGTGGGGCACAGTATGAGAATTGTCGGCACGCTATGAGTTGGACGGGTGGCCACTGGCAATTTGCTTTCTTTGATCGCGAACCGCACGCGCTCTTTGGTGAAGAAGTCAAAACGCGTAACGCGATCCTCTTTCGATTCGAGAGCACGGCCACCCCAAGGCGCGGCGAAGCCGCAAACATTGAGACTGGCCCATTGCGGAAGTGGACAAGTCGCACGCGTGCAAGCCTCTTTCAGACTATTAATTTTACGGAGGTGGACTCGGTTGACATTACAACTGGCATTCCCAAGCTAGGCGGGTTTTGTCAAGCGGAAGCGTTCATGGCTTTGATGTTGCGGCTTGATCGCCTCCCCTCCCTGCCGCTTCGAATCGGGACTTGCCCAGTTGCCGAGGCGCTGAGTGGTGAGAAATCGCCAAAAAGTTTTTGTGGGCGGGACAGCCTATAATTTCCTGAACGTTTATCGCCCCGCCCGTCTTTTACCCGATGAGCGCGGTATCTCTCTCAGCCAAATGAACGATCCCGTCTTGCGATTGGAGAGGACACCCGATGCGATTACATACCGAGCGTTTGACGCAAATTCGATCATGGGTTCGCAGATTCGAGATGCTCTGATGATGGGGTTCAAGCTGAAGCCGCCAGCGACTTTCAGTTCGATTTCCGATCTTGGTCGGGCAACCTGGTGGCGATTCATTTGAGTTGTCGCGACATCATCGCTTGCGCCCTTCGACTACACGCTGATGGCTGCCGCTCCCGTTTCGTTCCGCGCAACTCAAACGCCTGTGACTGGCGATCCCCTTCGCGCCTGACTTCCGGGTTTCAATTCCCCTTCGCACGAAGGACAACACCACCGCGCTGCGCCTGTGCATCCATCCATGAACAAAGGTAACGATGAGAAGCCCATTGGCCTTTGAGGAACGGCTTAATTCTGAAAATCGCTTCCAAGGATTTCTACGTCTCGGCGCTTATGACGCTGCATCGGCGCGGCGTCGAACAAATTTTCGAAAATTAAGGACAGTGTGACCTGAATCCATGCTGGGCGAAGTTGTGAAGTTTTTTCAGCACACATCTCGGAGATTTGGGTTTCGGCAGCCGCCGAGCGTGGCTCATGCCCGAAACTTTTGAGAGCGAAATCGGTGGTTTTTTTCGAAGGAACGAGACGAAAATTGAGCGTTGCCTAATGGCCGTCTTTTACTGTCACGGCATACAGCGTGGCATTTGTAAGATGAACGCGGAGGATGTAATTCTCTGCCGGCAAACCTGATAGGCCTCCCGATTTCCATTGCACCGCATGCGTGAGCGAATCGCCGTGGATAGGTACGGCATCATCCTCGCTGAAATCGCGCACCCGTTTTCCGTCGTTGCCCAGAATTTCGACTCGGATCTCGCCGGCGGACGCATCCGCGTTTAGTTCGATGCTGGAGGATGGGTCGAGCGCGATGGGTTTGAGCGTCACCTGGCCCACGTTTTCCAGCGGATGTTTTAAGGTGGCCTGATCGCTTCGCGCCAAAGGTTGCAACCCCGCGAAACGATCGCGCCGCATGGTGGCGAGGCCGATGCCGCTGGCGAAGGTATAGTTATCGCCGCTTGTTGCGCCCGAGGAGTAGGCGCCGTAATAAAATCGAATCTCGCTCCCGATGACAATGGGTTGGGCCGCGAGAAAAACAGAGCCGCTGTCGAAGGCATGTCCCGGCGCGCGGGGAAGCCAGAATGGATGGCGAAAAGGCCGCTCCCAATGGAACCCATCGCGGCTGGTGGCCAATTCGACATCCACCACCCCGCCGCGCGTCGCCCGATCCAGAATCTGGATCGCGGCAAAATAGCAGTCGTCATAGTAAAAGACGGGGGTGGTATGGAACTCCACCCAGGGTGGGTCCAAATCGTCCGGGGTGAGGATAAGCTGCGGTTTGGACCAATGGATGAAGTCCGCACTCTCGATCCGGCCCATGGCATGTTTCCAATACATATTGCCGTCCGGCCCATCAATCCACATCTTGGCATAGTTGACGAACCTTTGGCGCAGAGGGTCATAGAAAACATCATTGGCGTCCGCCATGGAAAGCGGGATGGCCCAAGGTCGGTTGGTGTCGTTTTGGAAGGGCAACGGGGATCCCAAGCTTCCCCGCGAAGTCCGCGAGAGGGGGCCGTGCGGATATTTGGTCCAGTGAATGCCGTCCGGAGAAAAAGCAACGTGGAGGCCGGGATACTCCTGGCCCTTGCTGTCCCGGCTGAAATCCGAATAGGCCATCTTGTAGCGGCGACTGGCGTCGGGATCGCGCGGGTCCACCACCACCGATGCGCCATAGCGGTCCGAAGAGCCGCCATTGGCCACCAGCACAATCGAATTCTCTTTGATGCCGTTGAAATCAAACAGGCCAAGATTGGGGCGGGTAAACTTAACGCCGTCGTCTGACTCCGCATAAGCGACGACACAACGGCGGGTTTTATCATGGGCCGCATTTCCCGCGTAGGCCTGGTACCACAATTGGTATTCGGCGGTGACCGGATTGCGATAAACGCTCATCCACGCGATCGCCTGCTCCCACGGATAAACGCCGCTCTTCAGAAGCGGATTGGCCGGGCTGCGGGTGAGCGGGCACAAGACCCGTTTTGTGCCCGACCGATAGAGAATGTCCGCGTCGTCCACCAGGAGAAGAGTGCGTTCGGCGGCATTGGCGGCCAGGCCAAAAACGACGATGGCGCTTAGGAGACAGGTGTATTTCATTTGCGGAACCTCAAGGAATAAAGATCGGCGTCCTTCATGACGAAATGCAGACGCACCGTTTTTCCGGCCAGCGCGCCGATGTTATATCCGCCCGACCACGTTATGATCCGGGCAATGTCGTCGCCGATCATCTCGGGGCTTTCGGCCAGCGGGGCTTCATTTTCGTCTTGCATCTCCACGCGCAAATAGCCCGCGACGCTGGTCTCAAAATTAAGCTCCAGGGTGTTGCCCGAAAACTTAAACGGCTTGGTCGTCAATTCGCCGCCTCCGTAAGGCGCGTGAACGGAAATAAAACCATCCGCGCGCAACCGGTATCGGGTCACGTTGCTGCTGGGCTGCGCGTAATGCGACATCCGATAAATAAACATCTCGCGCTCATTGCCCGGAACGACTCCCAGGGCCGGTGTATTGTCGCGGGAAATCCAATCCTCCGGCGTTGGTCCCGGTCGAATAAACGCTTCCAGGAAGGTTCGTTCATAATGGCTGGCTCCTCGCGTCGTCATAAAAATCGAATCACTCGAAGCGATTCGAAAACCTGGATTTTCCACCAGGGTCCGGGCTTCTTCGCTCGACAGCGCCACTTTGTTCGGGAAAAACCGCTTGGCCAGCGCGATATAAATTTGCGGCGCGCGATAATAAGGATGCGTTCCATTGGTGTAAAACTGTTCCGGCGGCGTGTTGCCAAAATCCATTTCCACCGGCGGCGTCCAATGGATGAAATCCTCGCTCGTCGTGCGCGAGATCCAACGATATTGTTTGCCTTTGACCGTCTTCCAAGTGCGGAAATAACAAATATAGCGCGCCTCACTCGCCGACCAAAAAGCCACATTCTGCGAATCAAATACCCCATGGGTGAAAACGGCCTGCGTTTGCCGAGGACTCCAGTGAATCCCATCGGCGGATTGGAAGGCATGCAACCCTGAAACATCTGTTCCGCCGAGCGCCTTGTATTTCGCCCCGGCCGCCGCCGCCGGATTGTCATCGAGCAACGGGCTGAAATTATGGGTGTAAGGCGCATTGGTCAAAACGACATTGTTATGGCGGGTGCCGATCACCGTGAATAAACCGAGGTCTGGCTTGGTCCAGCTCATGCCGTCCTTGGACTCCGCATAAGCCACCACCGCCCCCGCCCCGCCGTCAGGTCCCGCCACCGGCAGGCCGCGATAATACATGCGATAAAGTCCATCGTCCTTGATGACGGTCACGTACCCGGAAAATTCGCCCTCCCACGGCTTGTCAAACTTCAGCGCCACTCCCTCGCGAATCGGCTCGTGCATCCTCAATTCCGCGCCCTTGAGTTTGTCAATCAGAAATCGGTCCACAAACAATTCCCGCTGCGAACCCAGGTCGATGGCCTCATGGGCGCAAGCCAGCCCGGGCAAAATGAAGGCCAGGACAAATCGTTTCACAAAACAAGTCTAGGCCGCTTCATTCAGGTTTCAATACCGATGAAATTGGGATGGCGCCCGCGCCGCGCAAGTGTTCCGCGATCTCCAACGCCTGCACAAATGCTTCTCTTGGGCGGCCGGAAGCGCCCTTGGGCAACGGGAATGCCTTGAAACGAACTTCAACCACCCCATTGCTCGGAGCGATATTTTTAAAAATGAGATCGACCGCCTTGTTCGTCCCGCCCGCGGTGGCGGTGACATCCAATTTTCGCGCCAATGTCCTGCCGTTGATCAAAATGTCAAAACAGTTTTGTTGTGTGTCCAGCCCGCGCGTATTGGCGAAGGCGAGCCGGAGGTCGTAATGGCCGGGACCGACTGTAAGATTGACCCAGAACTCCGGGCCGTGAAGACCGTAGCGATACAGTTCCGGCTCCTGCGTGCCGCTGATTTTTGCGGCGGTATTTTTCCACCAACCCCTGGCCAGCGTGTCAGCGCCATGACCGAGGCGGACGACAACTTCCGTGGCGGGCCGCCACAACCCCCCGTTGCCGTCTCGATAATCTTCGCGGCTGGTGTAACCGAAAATCATCCGTTGGGGCGAGGTTGGTCCCGTGCCGGTTGGAAAATTATGCCTCTGACTCTCCGTCGAATATTGCACGTCGCTGACCGATACGAGATCGCCCTGCGCATAGGGATTGCGCGTCCCCAGCGCGACGATTTTTAAAGTGTGTTCGCCCGCTTCCAGACCGTTTTTGTAATAAAGAACCTGCCTCGCCCGCAAAGTTGGATTCCAAAAATCAATCGGGACAATTTGCTTCTCGCCATCGATGAACACCTCGGCGCAGCCTCCGGATGGCTCGGCGCGGCCAATCAAACGGAGTTGAGTTCCTTGAAATTTGGCCGTCATCGACGCGCCTTTTTCGCCGGTATGACGGACTTCCCGGTCCTTCGTCCACTTGCCTTCATAAGCGAGCGCGGCGGCGGCGAGCGCGGTTTGCGGATCTTTGCCCGTGATGACAATCTTTTTGGCGCCGTCGTGGCGAATTTGAACAATGACGTCGCCATTTGATAATTTCTTGACCGTGAAGCCATTGTTGGCCAAGTCGCGGCGCGAACGCAGCCTCGTTCCATCCGCGGTGATTTCTTTCGGCGCGAAGGACAGCCGCAAAACATCCATCGTCTCCGTCGGCGCGTCGAACGTGCGGTAAGAAATCACGCCCTTTCCATACACGATGGAATTCACCACCGCGCTGGAACGCATCAAATGATTCTCGCGATTGGCGCCGAGTTCTTCAGGAAGCCAGGCCATCGCCGTGAGCACCCAGCGCAACGGCCAGGGATGCGCAATGTTGAACCAAGTGCCGTTGACGAGGATCCCGCCGTCGATGTTGTCTTCGCTCACGCCGGTTTCGTGTCCATCGTAGGTTTGCAAAATCAACTGGCGATAGGCGAGTTCGCGCATCCAGCCGTCATCGGCCTCGGCGGCGTAGCGGGCCATGACCGCCCCATCCATGAGAGGCGGATACCAAAGCGAACGTTCGCAACAACTACTGGATTCCGGGTAGGCCCATGCGCCGCTGTAAACATCGCCGCGCGAACCGGGGTTGGCGCTGCTGCGCATGAGAAACTCGCCCAGAATATTGCGCGCGTCACTGCGCCAATGGGGAAATCGCTCCTTGTGATCAAGCAAATAGGAGGCGGCATCAGCCGTGGTCGAGCAATTTTGCACCGCGTCGATCCAGTCCCAGAAGTAGTAGGCCCAGGTGTTGTCCGCCGTCCAGTGCGGCAATAATTTGTCATTGAGATAACGGAGACCGGCATCGCGCGCGGCGACGATTTTCCCATCCTGGCCGGTGTAGCCCAGGCGAATCAATTCATCCAGAAAGGCCAAAATCATGGTGACGCCGCCCGTCTGTCGATGGTCGCCGCCCCATTTCACATCGGCCGGGTTGGCATAGCGCGGCCAGGGATCGGAGTTCGGGTCCATGTTACAATGTTGGGCGAGCAAATCGCCCCAGTGTTTGGCGGCCTCGAGCCAGCGCGGATTTGCGGTTACTTGATAAGCGCGCAGCAACCCTCTTCCCATGTCCGCGCAAATATCGAGCTGGATCATGCCGCGCGGGTCGGCATTTCCGTAAGGCACGCCCCTGGTTGGCACGCTGATGGGAAATTCCGGCCACGGATCATTAGTAGGAGTGAGCGCGTGATCGAGCAAATAGTCGCCCATGTAAGTCAACTGCGCGATGGCCGCCGGATCGCCTGAGTAACGGTAATAATCCACCATGCTGTTGAGCACGCTGGTGGAACGCTGGCCCAGATCGCCGTTCATCCAATCGCCGGGATTCTGCGGAGTGATGACGCCGTCCGGGGAAATCTTCCATTTGCTCGTGAACAAATAATCCGGATAGGCGGCAATGGCATTGTTGGTCGTCGTCCACGGATAGCGTTTTAAAGTCTCTGCCGCAACGCGAACGCGAAAGTCACACTGGCCGTTGACTTGTTTATACCACGGCGCTATCACACCGTTTGTATCCACAACAGCGTCGTGGCCATAGTAATGCCGCTGCGTTGTGGCGGCTGTTCCTAAGATGCCCGTGAACCCCCACAGCACAGTCATCAAGAGGGAAGCTGGTAGGAAAGGATTCCAAACGCGGCTAATTTTCATGTGTCTTGCCAAACGCATTCGCAGCTTCTGATACATCAACAGCACCTCGAAGGCGAGCTTCATTCGCTCCGGCCGTCTTGGCTTTAATCTTTTTGCCCCTATTTTTTTACCATTGAAACAAATCATCAGCTTTTTACATTGAAAGCCATGCCCTACACGCGTATTAAAAACGACGTTGAGGCCAGCTCTGTTCAGCAAGAAATTCCCATGGTGGGCCGTCGCGATCCTGCTTACTCTCGCGGGCGGTTGTTCCACTCCCGTCACCGATCCCACGCCGGCGATCCGCGTCGCGCTCCACGCCGTGCAGGAGCAATTCGCTCCCGATCGTCACTTGACCATTTTTGACGTCTCTGTGCGGCGGGAGGGCGACCAATTCGTCCTGGAGGGGAATGTGGACAATCCCGCCGCCCGCCAAGCCGCCATCGCGGCCGCCAAGCAAACCGGGGCGCGCGTTCGCGACCAGATCACCCTCCTGCCCGCGCGCAAACTGGGCGATCGCGTGTGGGGCATCGCCACGGTCAGCGTGCTCAATGTCCGGGAAAAGCCGGGGCATATTTCGGAGTTGGGCACGCAAATCTTGTCGGGCGATGTTTTTCGCATTTTGAATGCGCAAACCAACTGGTTCCTGGTGCAAAGCTCCGATCATTACGTGGGTTGGGTCGAAGGCGGCGGGTTCATGGCCGGCAACGCCGGGATGGTCCAGCAATGGAATGATTCCCCGCGCCTGATCGTCACCGCGTTCGAGGAGCGCATTCTGGAACAACCCGATGCCGAAGCCGCGCCGGTCTCCGACGTCGTCATGGGCGGAGTGGTGCAGCGCGTCGGCGAAAATGACGAATGGGACAAAGTCCGCCTGGCCGACGGACGCACCGGTTACCTGCCAAAAAAATCCGTCGCGGATTTCGAGGAATGGCGCACGACTCGTCGCGCCACCCCCGCAAACATAGAGCGCACCGCCCGCTCCTTTTTGGGCCGCCCTTATTTTTGGGGCGGCAACTCGATTCGCGGCCTGGACTGCTCCGGCCTGACCAAACTCTCTTTTTTCCTCAATGGCGTCGCCCTCCCGCGCAACGCCAGCGAGCAATGCCATGAAGGCGTCGAAGTGCCGCTGGATGACAACTACGCGCATCTCAAAAAAGGCGACCTTCTTTTCTTCGGCCATCGCGCCATAGCCAGCACGCCGGAAAAGATCGTCCACACCGGCCTCTATCTCGGCGACAAAAAATTCATCCAATCCGCCGGGATGGTGCGCATCAGCAGCCTGGACCCCACTTCCCCCCTCCGCGACGAACATCGAATCAAGACCTTGCTCCACGCCCGGCGTATATTGCCGTAAGGCTGTCTCTTCCGAGGGCGAAACCGGCGTTGATTCTGCCTTGGGTTTCGACAATTGATTTGAAAAGGCGACGGTGGGGCTTACTATGCGGCGCAACGTGGCAAAATACGGATGAGGTTCGGCATATTAAAAGAATTAAGCCCCGGGGAGACGCGCGTCGCTCTGGTCCCTGACGCGATCAAACTTTTACTGAAAAAGAAGCACGCGGTTTTGGTCGAGAGCGGGGCGGGATTGGCGGCTTCCATTCCCGATGCCGAATTCGTGGCGGCAGGGGCGCAGGTCCTGCCGGATGCCGCGCAGGTGGTTTCGGGCGCCGAGTGCCTTTTGCAAGTTCACCCCCTTACCACCCGGCAGGCGATGGCTTGGCCGGAGGGCAAGGCGGTCATTGGGTTCCTCGCCCCGTTGCGCAACCCCGAGTTGGTGCAAATCCTGGCGCAACGCCGCATGACAAGTTTCAGTCTGGATGCCATCCCGCGCATCAGCCGCGCGCAAAGCATGGATACGCTTTCCAGCATGGCGTCCATCGCGGGTTACAAGGCGGTCCTGCTGGCGGCCAATCACCTGCCTAAGTTTCTTCCCATGCTGACCACGGCGGCGGGCACGATTCGGCCGGCGCAATGTTTGATTTTAGGCGCGGGAGTCGCTGGTTTGCAGGCCATTGCGACCGCGCGACGGCTGGGCGCGGTGGTGGAAGCGTTCGATGTTCGCCCGGCGGTCAAAGAGCAGGTCAAGAGCCTGGGTGCGGCGTTCATTGAGATTCCGGTCCAGGAAAACCTGGAGGGCAAAGGCGGTTATGCCAAGGAAGTTTCCGCCGAGACGCTGGCCCAGCAACAGAAATTATTGCACGAACGGGCGCGCCTGGCCGATTTCATCATTACGACCGCGCAAGTGCCCGGACGGCCCGCGCCGCGCCTGATCACCGCCGCGATGGTCGGCGACATGAAAGCCGGCTCGGTCATCGTCGATCTGGCGGCGGAAAGCGGCGGCAATTGTGAATTGACCCAGGCCGGCCAAACGGTCCGGCATAACGGCGTGACCATTCTCGGCCCGACCAACTTGCCCGCGACCTTGCCCTTGGACGCCAGCCGGATGCTGGCCCGAAACCTGGCCACCTTCATTCTGGAGATTACCAATGAAAATGGTTTTACCCTGGATTGGCAGAACGAAATTTTCGCCGAGACCTGCATCACCCTCAACGGCGAAATCAATCAGAAACGGAGAACCCCATGAGTATCGGCATCCTGGCCATGATTTATATCTTCCTCCTCGCGATCTTTACCGGGGTGGAAGTCATCAGCCGTGTTCCCACGGTTTTGCACACGCCGCTCATGTCCGGGGCCAACGCCATCCATGGCATTGTTTTAATCGGCGGCGTGATTTTGCTGGGCGAGGCGGGGGAAAGTTCGATTTTGTTCGCGCTCGGTTTCGTGGCGGTGATCCTGGGCACGCTCAATGTGGTGGGCGGATTTGTGGTGACGGATCGAATGCTGGAAATGTTCAAAGCCAAAACCCCGGTTAAAACAGACAAAGACCGATGAGCCGCGAAATCATTCCCGCCGCCGCCTATCTGGTGGCCTCGATGCTGTTCATCCTGGGGCTGAAGCGGTTGAGCACACCGCGCACGGCGCGCTCGGGCAATTTGATCGCCGGCGCCGGCATGGCGCTCGCGCTGGCCGGGACCTTCCTGCTGCCCGGCATGAGCCACTTCGGCGGCATCCTCATCGCCATCGTTCTCGGCACGATTCCCGGCTGGCTGCTGGCGCGGCGCGTCAAGATGACGGCCATGCCGCAAATGGTTTCGCTCTTCAACGGCATGGGCGGCGCCTGCGCTTTGTTTATTTCGCTGGGCGAATGGATCAAGGCTTCTGAAAGCGGCGCGTTCCCGATGCTATTGGGAATTGTGCTGGGTTCGATCAGCTTCACCGGCAGCTTGGTCGCCTTCGCCAAATTGCAGGGGCTGATCAGCGAAAAACCATTGCGCTGGCCGCTGCAAAAAACGAGCAACGCCCTTCTTTTGCTGATCATCCTGGCGGCGGGCGTCGCGTCGAACAGCGGTCCGCACGCCTTGGCATGGGTTATCGTATTGACAGCCGCTGCGCTGGCGCTGGGCATTTTGCAAGTGCTTCCCATCGGCGGCGCGGACATGCCAGTGGTCATTTCGGTGCTCAATTCCTGCACCGGCTTGGCGGCGGCGGTGACGGGTTTTGCCATGCACAATATGGCGATGATCATCGCCGGCACTTTGGTGGGCGCGGCGGGATCCTTGCTTACCTTGCTGATGTGCAAGGCCATGAATCGATCTTTGCTCAAAGTGATTTTCGGCTCGTTCGGCATGGGCGCGCAGGGCGTTTCCTCCGCGACAGAAACCGGCCAGGTCATGCGCGAAATCGCTCCCGCCGAATGCGCCATCATGATGGGTTACGCGCGCAAAGTAATTATCATTCCCGGCTACGGTCTGGCGGTCGCCCAAGGCCAGCATCTCGTTCACGAATTGGAAGAGATGCTCGAAAAACGCGGCGTCGAGGTGAAATACGCCATCCATCCCGTGGCCGGACGAATGCCCGGGCACATGAACGTCCTGCTGGCCGAGGCGGACGTGCCGTATCCCAAGCTGTTGGACATGGAGGAAATCAATCCCGAGTTCGAACAGACCGACGTGGCCTTAATTGTCGGAGCGAACGACGTTGTCAATCCAGCCGCCCGCACGAATCCGGGAAGCCCTATCTACGGCATGCCCATCCTCAATGCCGACAAAGCCAAGAACGTAATCGTCATCAAGCGCGGGCGAGGCGCCGGTTTTGCCGGAATCGAAAACGCCCTCTTCTACGAACCCCGCACGCGGATGCTATTCGGCGACGCCAAAAGCGCGCTGCAAGAGTTGATCCTCGAAGTGCGCGCCCTCTGACTCAGACGAATGAAATTGAACAGAAGAGCTCTGAGTTGTTCCGGCAACATATTTTTTGAAAATTATTCACCTTTGGCCGCCGCCTCTTTTTTCATCAGGCTGGCCAGTGGGCTGCCGTGTTTTTCGAGCGCT
>Ga0075522_10000477_pt1 | contig 28875 bp, 15 predicted proteins | sample NGEPerA_FD_74796 | JGI IMG/M metagenome (GOLD analysis project Ga0075522, IMG submission 74796) | Arctic peat soil microbial communities from the Barrow Environmental Observatory site, Barrow, Alaska, USA - NGEE PermafrostL2-A | ecosystem: Environmental > Terrestrial > Soil > Wetlands > Peat ...
GTCACGGTCACTGTGAATTGTGTTCCGTTGTCGGCGCTCGTGGTTGCCGGTGTGATGTAGGAAGTCGCGGTCGCGCCGGCAATGGCAGCGCCGTTCTTCTTCCACTGATACGTCAAGGTGCGAGTGCCGGTCGCCGCTACGCTGAACGTAGCCGCTTGTCCCAAGGTCACGGCGCGGCTTGCAGGCTGCGCGGAAATAACCGGAGGAACGGTGACGGAGAGCACGGCCGCGCTGCTCGTTACGCTGGAAACGCTGTTGGAAACCGTGACGCTGAATTGCGAATTATTGTCCGACGAAGTGGTCGCGGGCGTGGTGTAGGAAGCCGCCGCTGCGCCGCTGATGGCGACGCCATTTTTCTTCCACTGATATGTAAACGGCGACGTGCCGGCCGCAGCTACTGAGAATGTTGCCGTTTGCCCGGCCGCCACGGTTTTGCTCGCGGGCTGAGCAGTAATCGAAGGAGCGACACCCGATGCTGTGACAGTGAGGGTTGCCGTGCTGCTGGTCAGGGTCGAGTTATTGTCCGTCAACACAACCGAGTACTGCGTGCCGTTATCGGCGCTGGTCGTGACTGGCGTGGTATACGCGGACTGGGCGGCGCCGGCGATAACGGCTCCATTTTTCTTCCACTGGTAGGTGATGGTTCCGGTTCCGGCGGCGGTTACGCCGAAAGTGGCGGTGTGCCCGACGATAACGCTTAGGTTTTCGGGTTGCGTGACGATCGCAAATGCCGCAGTACCTGTTCCGCTCAAGGCGATGGTGACAGCAGCATTCGCGGCGTCACTGGTAATCGAAATGCCGCCCGTCGCAGCGCCAGGAACCTTGGGAGAAAATTGAATCTGGAATGCTTGATTCTGGCCCGGCGCAATGGCCACAGAGGTCATGCCGCCCACGATGCTGAACGCGCTCCCGGTAATCGTCGCTTGCGTGATTGTCACCGTAGTCGTGCCCGTGTTGCTGACCGTCAAGGTTTGCGGACTGCTGGAGCCAGCGGCCACATTTCCAAAATTTAAACTTGTCGTGCTCAGGGCCAGTGTTCCGGCGATGCCGGAACTGGACTTGCCCGTTGTGGAACCAGCGCCGGTCAACCCGACGCACCCCGTGATGGACAGGACTGACAGCATCGCGATGAGCAACGCAAAAAAGCCACTAGATGTGCGGCTGTGATCAGCAGCGTGAAATTGACGGCGAACATTTGTATAAGAAGTGTAAGCGTTCATGGGAAGTAGAGCTTAGAAGTCGGGGTAAAAAGGCCTCTACTGGTCCTCAGAACAAACGTGGGACAGGGCGGTAAACTGTACAAACGAGCATCGGGAGACGATCCTATTCACACTCGTACAGGTGACCGTGAGGCCGAAGCGAACTGGTTCCGGGAAAAAACAGAAGGCAGGCACTGAAATTACGGAAACACGCGAAACGCTTGTGGAGTAGCGAAAAAAGCGGCTATGGTATCCTTGCAAATGGGACAGAGTGCCGGATTCGATGTTGCGATGATAAAAAGTGACGACTCTTCGCACCGGCTATCGAGTGCCGCATGGGCGAATCGAATTGTTCTTCTTTCCGTGCTAGGCATTTGTTACCTGACACTTTTCCCCTTTATTCTTCGCATTTCTCCCGGGCGGTTCCTGCACAGATCCATATTTTTGCTGGGAAATTCGAACAAGGAAACGCATTCCATCGATTTTTTGTTGAACGTACTTTTGTTTATTCCCTTTGGTTTCGGTCTTTGCGCGCAGGCTCACAAGCGCGGCTTGAAGAAGTTAAGTGCTTTTCTGATTGCACTGGGCGTGGGCGCAGCCACTTGCTACACAGTGGAATTGCTACAGCTGTTCATTCCGTCCCGAGATTCCGGATGGGACGATGTCTATTCCAATTCACTCGGGTCGGTCTTGGGGTTCTTTTTATTTCAATGTTGTGGAGTACCGATTCTGAGAACAGCATCCAGTTGGGAGGAACACATTGAGGATTGGTTTTTGCCGAAGCGGACCGCATGGCTTCTGGCGTTTTATCTTGCGGCCTGTTTGGCCATTTCGGTTCCGTTACAACGAGAAACGCGATTGTACGACTGGGATCCGCTGAACATCCTGGTTATCGGGAACGATGCTGCGGGACTGGATGCCTGGCGGGGACAGGTTTCCCAACTGCAGCTTTGGAGCAGAGCGCTCCCGGACAAGGAAATGAAAGCCATCTCGGCAGGTCAGCTTGTGGATCGTGCGAGCGAGGGATTGATGGGGTCGTATGATTTTTCCAATTCGCCTCCGTACCAGGATGCATCGAATTCCCTCCCCCCGCTCGTCTGGTTGCAACAAAAACCGCAAGGAACGAGTCCCGGAAAAATAAAGTTGGACGGCAAATCCTGGCTGACGACCGGTGAACCGGTCGAGAAATTCAATCGGGCGGTCATGAAATCCAGCCAGTTTACGATTCACATTGTGTGCACCCCCGCGGAAGTGAATAACTCGAACGGGGTAATCGTTTCCGTGTCGCGACCCAACGACAATGTAAATGTTCATTTACGCCAGGACGGACGGTCTCTGGTCTTGTGGTTCCGCAATCCACTTTCTGCCAAGCATGCCAACATGCCTTTTTATATTCCGTTCACGTTTGACGCCAATCGCACCATGGATATCGCCGCCTCATACAACGGATCCAACGCGTCCATCTACTTGAACGGAAACCGCTATTCAAGGGCCTATCGACTGACGCCCGGCGCCGCCCTGGCGCATCTGTTTGGTTCTGTCCAGACCACGGCCTTAACGGGATATAGCGTCGTGTACGAAACGCTGATCTTTATTCCCGCCGGAATATTGATTGGACTGGCTGCGCGCAAATGGAGTGCCGGTTCGCATCCTTATCTGTGGTTGTTCCCTCTGGGCGTCGTTCTCCCGTCGGTGCTGCTTGAAATTTTGTTGGCTTACGTGGGCGGCGGGGAAATCTGGTTCAGGGATACGGCGGTATCGATTTTTTTAGGCGCGATCGGAATACTTCTCGTCAATGGGGATCGGCAGTCTGCCGCGAACAATCAGCCCGCCCCGAGTGAGATCTAAACTTGCCCGTTCCGTCCCAAAACACAAGGGACGGAATGGCCTCCACAAAACCGCACCGGGAATTCCAGATAAAAATGAAATCTACCGCGAAGTCGCCACCGTCATTCCCCACTTATGGCGGATCGAAGTGTCGAGTTTGCGGAACACAAACGCGTCCACAACGAATCCGAGGAGCGCGATCAGAACCATGACCGCAACTACCAGATTAATGTCGTTCAAATCGCGCCCAGCCATCAAAATCTGTCCCAAGCCCAGCGAAATATAAATCATTTCTCCGGTGATCAGCGAGCGCCAGGCAAACGCCCATCCCTGCCGCAATCCATCCAGCAGGTACGGCAGACTGGCAGGCAGCAGCACGTGGAAAAACATTTGCGGCCCTTTTGCGCCCAGATTCCGTCCGGCCATGGAAAGGATTCGCGGCACGTTATCGAAACCCGCTTTGGTAGATTGCGTGACCGCAAGCAAGGAGCCGGTGATAGTGACAAAAATAATTGCCGTTTCGCTCAAACCAAACCACAGCAGTGCCAGAGGCACCCAGCAAGCGCTGGGAAGGCTCTGGAGACTGAGAATGACGCGACCGAGGGAATCCTCCAGGAATTTATTGGAGGCCAGAATCATTCCGAGAAGAATTCCAAGCACCACTGAAATTGTATAACCAATGATGACGCGCCGCAGGCTGATGCCGATGCCGATCAACAGGCTGTGATCCTTGAAACCATCATAAAGGGATTGTGCGACCCCGAGCGGCGTAGGGAAAAGATAGGGCGGCCAAATTTTCGCGAGCGTCAACGCTTCCCAAACCGCCAGAACCCCGGCGGCAAAAATCAGCTGATTCACACTTTTCTTCACTGGAATGCTCCACTTCCTGTTTTCATGCACATGATGTGATGCCCTGAAATAAAAAAACCACCGGCCGGTTTATTGCGGCGGTGGGATTCTAGAATGGCCGACTACGATTCTAGAGAATTAGGCTCCCAGCGCCGGAAAGGGAAAACATACAGCAGGTACAACAGAGACAGACCTGCTTGGGCTTCTGGGAGTTAGAATTCACGAGACTAAAACTACAGAATAGAAAGGCTAAAGTCAATGAAATAAGTGGATTGGGAACGAGTACCAGAGTGACGAGTAGACCGAATTACAATGCGCGAGCGGAAGGCTGCCCGCCCTAAATGTGGCCCGGCGCTACGAAGGCTGTGCGGTTTTGCAAAGAACTCGCTGTCCCCCCGTTGTTCGGGACAGAGAGGGCGACTGGCTTGGATGATATCGCGCTTACGGCTGAACTTTCTTGGCGAGTCCGGCGATTGTGGGTTCCTCGAGGAAGTCCGCGAGCGGCAAACTCACTCCGAATCGCTCTTCGATTTGCGAGACCATCTTCATGGCCATCAGGGAATGTCCGCCAAAGTCGAAGAAATCGTCGTGAATTCCGATGCGCTCCAATTTCATCAGCTTGGACCAGATTTCGGCAATCGCCTTTTCGGTTTCCGTGTGCGGCGCGGCGAAGCCCTTGTCTTCGGTTGCTCCCGCAGCATGTCCGTACGTCGGGGCAGGCAGAGCTTTGCGGTCAACCTTTCCATTCGTGGTCAGAGGAATGGCTGCAAGAAAAACGAACTGCGAAGGCGCCATATATTCCGGCAACTTCGACTTAATAAATTGTTGCAGGTCCTGGGCCGTCGGCGATTTGCCTTCGCGCGGAACGACGTAGCCGACCAATTGTTTATTGCCCGGCTCATCTTCCCGCACCAGCACCGCGCAGGATTTCACGCTCGGCTCGCTGGCGAGTGTGGCCTCGATCTCTCCCAATTCAATGCGGTACCCGCGCACTTTTACCTGATTGTCGACGCGGCCAAAATATTCGAGGATTCCATCCTGACGATAGCGCGCCAGGTCTCCTGTTTTGTAAAGGCGCGAATCGAGTTGTCCGGAAAACGGATCGGGAATGAATCTTTCCTGATTCAGCTCCGGCCTATTCATGTAGCCGCGCGCAACGCCAGCGCCGCCGATATACAATTCGCCAGTCACGCCGACCGGCACAGGGTTCCGATAGCGATCGAGAATGTAGAGCTGGGTATTGGCCACGGGCCTTCCGATTGGCACGGATCCGGTTGCCGGATCGCCGGCCGCAACTTCATACGTGCAGCAGCCCACCACGGTTTCCGTAGGGCCGTACTCGTTAATCAAGCGCGTTGCGGGAGCGGACTTTCTCCACAATGCCAGACTCTCTGCGACCAAATTTTCTCCGCCAATGACGAACACGTTGGTGCAGCCCGCCGCTTCTTCCGGACGAATCTGCTGATTCAGCAACTCCAGGTGAGCTGGAGTGATTTTCACGAGGCTGCGATTTCGGCCCTGCTTCAAGGCCTTCACCAAACTTTGCCCGCCCACATCTTCGGGCAGAATGTCGACGCGTCCGCCAGCGAGCAGCGGAGGATACAATCCCGTAACCGTAAGATCGAACGAAGTAGAGGTGTGTACAGGGATCGAGCCGCCTTCTTTCACGGCGTATGTCTTGATGGCCCAGGTCAAATAATTCACGAGGCCGCTTTGCAGGATCATCACGCCCTTGGGCGTGCCTGTGGAGCCCGATGTGTACATCACGTATGCCAGATTCGACGGCGTCGCGGTAGGCTGCGGATTGCCATTGTTTTCCTGCGCGATCACAGACCAGCCGGAATCCAGGCAAATGATTTCGCCAGTGGAGGAAGCGAACAGCTGCTTATGCTTGATGTCCGTGAGCAATACTTTTGCTCCCGAGTCGTTCACCATGAATGACAAGCGATCCGTCGGATAGGCCGGATCCAGAGGCACGTACGCGCCGCCGGCTTTCCAGATGCCCAGGAGCGCGACCAGCACTTCCGGGCAACGTTCCAAACAGACGCCCACTAGAACTTCGGGGCCTACACCGCGCTTGCGAAGAAAATTTGCCACCTGGTTGGCGCGTTGGTTCAGTTCGCGGTACGTCATCTGCCGCTCTTCGAACAAAACCGCAACGGAGTCCGGGTGCAGGGCGACCTGTTGTTCGAACAATTGGTGCACACAGGTTTGCGGGAATTCCGCACGCGTGGCGTTCCAGTCGTACAAAATCTGAACGCGCTCGCGCTCAGTGAGCATGGGCAGTTCCGAAATGCACTGATGGGGATTCAGCGCGATGGAAGTCAAAATAGTTGTGTAGTGCCCGCACATGCGCTGGATGGTTTTGGCTTCGAAGATATCGGTGCTGTATTCGACCCTCCCCGCGAGCCCGTTTTTGGTTTCGGTGAGGATCAGCGCCAGGTCGTATCCGGAGCTTGCGGCATTCTGCGAATCGCTGCCGTTGCGCTTCGGTCCCTGTGCGGCTTCCGCGGCTGTCTGAAAAGAGAATAAGACCTGCACGACGGGCGCGTGGCTCGGATCCCGCTCCGGTGCGAGTTCGGAGACGAGTTGGTCGAAAGCTACATCCGGATGGGCGTGCGCGGCCAGAGTGCGTTCGCGCACCTGCTGCAGCAATCCGCGGAAAGTGAGATGCTCTGAAAACTTGGACCGTAACACGGCGGTGTTCGCAAATCGATTGGCCGAATTTTCTGACTCACCCTGAATGCGTCCACGAACCGGCGTTCCTACTAGGATATCGTCTTGGCCCGTATAGCGGTGCAACATGGTCGTAAAACCAGCCGCCAGAATCATGAAAGAAGTGGACTGCTCCTGCTTGCCCACACTTTCCAATGGTTTCAGCAGATCCTGAGGCAGCTCGAAAATTTCGGCAGCTCCGCGCAAACTCTGCACCGCAGGGCGTGGCCGGTCTGTGGGCAGCTCCAGGTTTGTGGGAGCGCCTGCCAGTTCTTCCTTCCAGTATGAAATCTGCTCGAGCAAAACGTCTTCCTGTATGTTCATAGCCAACGAATCCGTCACCTTCTTCATGGATTTGTATGCGCCGGCATCAGCTAAATGCAGGCTGCTAAAGCGCTAAAATCGAAAGGCGGGCGTTTTCTTATTCGCCCTGGCTGCCATGTATACGAATGTATTCATCCAACTACATTTTCGGCAAGCCGGCTGAGGCATCTGTTCCTTTGTGAAAAGCCTCGCCGTTACCTGTACTGGCAATTGGGCTGCCAGCGGCCAAATCACCTTAAATGCCTTAAATTTATTCATTTAGCTACAGGTGAGCGCCCCTCGATGGAAATCGATGGCCATGAATGGTAATAAAAATACTACTTTTATCCTGTCCTGCGTGTAACACAAAGATGGCGCTTGCTCTTAATTTTCCCAAAGTGCGCCGTCTATGTAGTTGGTTCATGCGTAACTACTTGGAAAACACCGGCCTTGTGGGCTGAGAACAGTTGGGTGCAATCGCATTCCTACCCTTTATGATAACAGCGGCAGTTCAAATAAACCCTGTAAAATACAGGGTGAAATGACGATTTTTCCGAAACGGATAGTATCGAATTGGAACTAGACCACGATTTTCAACCTCACTTCCGTTGCGGACAGGTTCACAATGCAGAGCTAGGTTCTGATGCCGCTTTGTTCTTTGGCGTCGACCGGAGCGCACCGTCTCGCTGGAGACCGGGCAAGTTTGTTAGCGGGCGCAGCGCAAGTTCAGTGCTGAACTAGAGTTCCCATCTACGAATATTGAGCAAGAAGAAGGTATGAATCGTGGCCCTCTCTCTTGTGATGGAGCAGACCATATGTGTGGAATTCTCGCAATTCTTAACCTCAAACCGGTTCGTCCGATTAACACGGAGTTCCGGACCCAGGCCTTGTCCATGGTCAAGAAGATCCGCCATCGAGGACCGGACTGGAGCGGCACGTACAGCGACGAGCGCGCTATCATTTGTCACGAACGGCTCTCGATCGTGGACGTGGAACACGGCGCTCAGCCTCTGATCGACCAGCTGAACGGCAACGTGCTGGCCGTGAATGGCGAGATCTACAATCACAAGGATTTGCGCGACCAGTTGAAGCAGCCCCACGATTTTCAGACTGCGTCGGATTGCGAAGTACTCCTGTATCTGTACGACGAAGAAAGCCCGAAGCAGTTCCTCAATCGCGTGAACGGAATTTTTGCGTTTGTCCTTTACGATCGCAAAAACAATACATTCCTGATCGCGCGCGATCCGATCGGGGTGAATCCACTCTATGTAGGATGGGACCGCCACGAAAATCTCTACGTTGCTTCCGAGATGAAGTCGCTTGCCGGAGTTTGCGAGCGCATCCTGGAATTTCCTCCAGGGCATTATTTCCTTGGCAACGAAGCGGACAAAGGATTTCAGCGGTACTACGAACCGAAGTGGGCTGAGCCGGGCTTCGTGCCCGACGAGCCTTACGATCCGGCGAAATTGCGCACCGCTCTTGAATCGGCCGTGCACCGCCAACTGATGAGCGACGTGCCGTATGGCGTGCTGATTTCCGGCGGCATCGATTCCTCAATCATCGCTGCTGTGGCCGCGAAATTCAGCGCGCGCCGCGTCGATGAAAACGATCTTGCACCCGCCTGGTGGCCGCGATTGCATTCTTTTGCCATTGGCCTCGAAGGCGCGCCGGACTTATTGCCCGCGAAAACCGTAGCTGATCACATCGGCTCGGTGCATCACGAAATTCACTTCACGGTGCAAGAGGGACTCGACGCGCTCTCGGACGTGATTTATCAGCTCGAATCGTTTGACATTACAAGCATCCGGGCCACTACGCCGATGTACCTTCTGATGCGCAAAATCCGCACGATGGGCATCAAGATGGTTTTGTCCGGCGAAGGCGCGGACGAAATTTTTGGCGGCTACCTGTATTTCCACAAAGCTCCGAACGGCAGAGAGCTGCATGAAGAAACGGTTCGCAAGCTGCAGAAGCTGCACCTCTACGATTGTGCCCGCGCGAATAAAGCGAGTTCCGCATGGGGTGTTGAGGCTCGTGTCCCATTTCTCGATCGCGAATTCTTGGACGTAGCCATGATGCTCAATCCCGACGTCAAGCTTCCGAAAAACGCGAAGCATACGAGAGCGATTGAGAAGTGGCCTCTCCGCAAAGCGTTTGAAGGATATATTCCGGATTCGGTCTTGTGGCGCCAGAAGGAACAATTCTCGGACGGCGTGGGCTACAGCTGGATCAACGGATTGAAGGCCACCGCGGAACACGAAATCACGGATGGCATGATGCGCGGCGCGGCCGAACGTTTCCCGGTGAAAACCCCGCAAACGAAGGAAGCTTATTTTTATCGCCAGATTTTCGAAACTCATTTCCCCTGGGCTACCGCGATCAATTGCGTACCCTGGGAACGCAGCGTTGCGTGCAGCACGGAGACGGCGCTCAAGTGGGACGCGGCATTTCAAAACAACGTGGATCCTTCCGGGCGCGCCGTTATGGACGTGCACGCGGACGCCTACGAAGTTCCTACAAAAGTCTAGCTACGAATTCTTCGCGCCTGCGGATTTGAATCTTTAGAATCGATCCGCAGTCGCGACTCTCAAGGTAACATCTCACCCACCATGGCCAACTACGAATCACCCTGGATGAACGAAGAACTGCGGATGTTTCGCAAAGCCCTTCGCGAATTTATTCAAGAAGAATTCGTCCCCAAACAATCCAAATGGCGCGAGCAGCACAAGCCCGATCTGGATGCCTGGAAACAAGCAGGCGCAACCGGCCTGCTACTCGCTGACATTCCCGAGGAATACGGCGGAGGAGGCGGCACGTTTGCGCACAATGCCGTGGTGACGGAAGAATTGGCGCAAGCGGGAGTGAACTTCGGCACAGGCGTGCAGAGCATCGTCTCGCACTACATTCTTCATTACGGAAACGAAGAGCAAAAGAAAAAGTGGCTTCCGGCAATGGCGCAAGGCGAATTGATCGGAGCCATCGCCATGACGGAGCCATCGGCCGGCTCCGATTTGCAAGCGATCAAGACGACGGCGCGACGCGAAGGAAACGACTACATAATCAGCGGCTCCAAGACGTTCATCACGAATGGCGGCGTGGCCAACCTCGTGTGCATCGCCGCGAAAACAAATCCCAAAGTAGCCGGCTTCCGCGGCATTTCCATGATCATGGCCGAGACGAAAAATCTGGCGGGATACCGCGTCGGCAAATCGCTGGAAAAAATCGGCATGCACGAAATCGACACCTGCGAACTTTTCTTCGACGATGTGCGCGTCCCTGCGGCAAATCTGTTGGGCAAAAGCGAGGGCGCGGGATTTGCGCAGATGATGGATCAGCTGCGCTACGAACGCCTGATGATCAGCGTGGGCGCGATCGCCGCGATCGAACGTGCGCTAGAACTGACGATCCATTACGCGAAAGAGCGGAAAGCTTTTGGACAGACGCTGATGGAATTTCAGAATGCGCGATTCAAGCTGGCGCATGCCAAAACCGAAGCGCAAATCGGCCGCGTCTATGTGGACAATTGCGTGATGCAATTTTTGGCCGGCAAGATGGATCCGGTGACCGCCGCGATGGTGAAAGTCTGGACGACGGAATGCCAGAGCCGCATTCTGGACGATTGCGTTCAGATGTTCGGCGGGTATGGATACATGTCGGAGTATCCCATTGCGCGCATGTGGATGGACGGGCGCGTGCAGCGGATCTACGCCGGAAGCAATGAAATTTTAGTGGAGTTAATCGGGTCGTCGCTGTAGTTCTTCTCGCGCGTACGGGCACGGCGTGCCGTTCACGGTGAACTGTGCCCTGCAACTTCGCGAGCGCCAAAACTCAAAACACTTTTATCCTCAGCGCTTTTCTTCGCGAGAATATTCCGCATTAAACGAACGGTCAATTTCTTCGCGCAACTGTCCCAAAATTTCTTTCGACAGCTGAGCTACGTCCGAATCCTCGACATGCCTTGGACGGTCGAGTCTGACTTGAAATTGTGCCTTGATTCTTCCCGGGCGAAAACTCATCAGCAGGACGCGGTCTCCGAGACGCACGGCCTCGCGAACGTTGTGCGTGACGAAGACTATGGTGGGCGCGGTCTCTTTCCAGATGCGCTCCAGCTCGTCGTGCAGCATGTCGCGCGTTTGCGCGTCGAGCGCGGCGAAAGGTTCGTCCATCAGCAAAATTTTAGGACGAAGCGCGAGCGAGCGGGCGAGCGCCACGCGCTGCCTCATGCCTCCCGACAGCTGGTGAATATAGTGTTCCTCAAAGTGGGAGAGGTGAACCATGCGCAGGAAAATTCGGGCGCGCTCTTTTCTTTCTTCCTTCGACACGCCGGCCATTTTTAAACCGAATTCCACGTTTTGCCGAACGTTGAGCCACGGAAAAAGTCCCAATTCCTGAAAAAGCAAAATGCGATCCGTGCCCGGACCTTTTACGGGACCGCCGTCAACGGTAATTTGCCCGGTCGTGGGCTTGTCCAGACCGGCAATCAAATGCAGTAGCGTGGATTTTCCGCAGCCGGACGGGCCGACGATGCAGACGAACTCCCCTTGCTCGATTTCGAGATCGATATTTTGCAGCGCAGGAGTGAACGAGCCTCGCGAATTTTTGTAGCTGCGGAAAACGCCGCTCAGCTCGATGCTTTCTTTGGCTGCGGGTTCCGGCGCGCTTGCCGGGCGAGCTTCGGGCGAGGATTTTTTCTCCGCCTTCAACGGCTCCGGCAGCTCGTCGTTTTCAGCCTGCACCAGGCCTCCGCCTATCGAACGATTGAATAAGTCTATAACGTATCTGGTCATTGTAGGGGTTGCGCCTTCTTTTCGCGTAGCACTTCATTTAACAGGGTGAGATCGTACAGTCCGGAAATGTCCGGCTGCTTGTGGCCCAAAAAACCAGCTTCAAACGCTTCCTGCGTCGAGGTGACGAGTGAGGAGCGAATTGGATCGTAGGTCAGCTTGATTCGCGAAAACGCATCATCGAGCACAACTTGTTTCAGAGGTTTTCCTGTCTCTTTCCGCAACTGTTCGTTGATGATCTGCTTCGCCTGTTCTGGATTGCTGTTGATCCAATCCGTCAGCTCCACATGGGCGCGCAGAAAATTCTTCACCATGTCCGGATGTTCCTTTAGAAATTTGGGGCTCACGATCAAAACCGTGCTGGCGAAATCATGGTTCGGCCATTTGTCGCGTTCGTCCAGAAACCTGCTGCCGCCCGCTTCATGAATTAAACGCGACGCCCACGGTTCCGGGGACCACGCCGCGTCCAACTCACCTTTTAAAAACAGCGTGTATTGATAGGCATTGTTGATCGGCAACACTTGCACGTCGCCGCCCTTATCCCTCGTTTTAAGTCCGTTCGACTGCAGCCAGGCTCGCAGTGCCACGTCCTGAGAATTTCCCTGCTGAGGCGTGGCAATTTTTTTCCCATGGAAATCGGAAATGTTTTCAATTCCCGCACCCTGGCGGACGACAAGCGACGCGCCACCACTTGCCGCACCTGCAATCAGGCGAACGGCTTCGCCCTCGGAGCGGACATAGCCCATCACCGCCGGGTTCGGTCCGATATACGTGATGTCAATCGCGCCGGCGAACAGAGCTTCGACCGCGGCAGGCCCCGCGTTGAACGGCTTCCATTCGATCTGCACGCCTGTTCCCAAGGCTTTCTCAAACTGGCCGCCCGCGCGGCCGACGAGGGCCTGCGCGTGGGTGATATTTGGAAAATATCCAACGTGAATCAAGATCGGCTTTTGCTGCGCAGAGATTTCGCGGGCGGAAAGCAAAAAGATCGCCGCCAGAAAAACGCCAAAGCGCGCTTTTAAAATCGGTTTCCGCAAAATATTTGTCTTCACGTTTGCCATTTAAATTGGAACGTCATGCCAAATTGCGGGCGCTCCCGGAAATGCTTGGCTTGCGCCTTCCTTCCCGTCTAATTCTCGATCAAGCTGCGGCCCGGTTCCGCGGCGCCATAAAACAAAAAATCCCACCGCAGATTGTTCCGGCGGTGGGATTCTAGAAGTGCTCGATATAATTCTAGAGTATCAAGTCCCTGCGCCAGAAGACACACAGCTACAGCAGGTACAACAAAGGCAAGCCTGCTTGGTCTTCTGGGCGTTGAAATCCACGGGTCAAGCGTACTGAAACACAGTTGGGAAGTCAATGCGGGCGTCGGTAAACGAAATCATTTGAGGTAGGACAGGCTTCAGCCTGTCTGATTTTGAATTTTATTACGCGGAAGAAATCAAAAGAAGACAGGCTGAAGCCCGTCCTACTGAGGTTGGAGGCGCGGGGCGGGATCGAACCGCCGATAAAGGTTTTGCAGACCTTTGCCTTACCACTTGGCGACCGCGCCATCTCGCAAACCAATGCGAAATGATTCTACCAGAAGATTCCACGCATCGTCTTTAGTACGAAAGGTTTTGTTGCAGGTGTAGCAAAAAAAATGAGGGAGGCGATGTTCCGCCTCCCTCGTTTTTGCCGGACCGAATTTCCCGGCTGGATACGCAACAGTTTAGAACTGGAGTTTCAGACCAACTTGTAGATCGCGGTTGGCTCCAGAACCTACCAGCGGGTTGCCGGCGATCACGTCAGGCGTTCCAATCGCGCCACCGAATGCTCCCGGTGCCGAAGGATCGTTGTTGCCGCCGCTGGAGCCGTTTGATGCTCCGTACGGGTTGGCGATGACGGGCTTGTTGAGCACGTTGAAGACTTCAAGGCGGAATTGCGCGGAATAGCGCTCTTTGAGCTTGAAGTTCTTGAACACGGAGAAGTCCACGTTTTTGAAACCGGAATCGCGGAAGATATTCCGGCCCATTGTGCCGAATGTTCCGTTTGCTGGGGCAATCATGACGGAACTGCCACTTACGTAGCAACCGGCTGTGAGTTGGGTTGTCGTGGGATGTGCAGTATTAATCGTAGTGCACTGGTTCCACATCGAAGCAGACTGGGAAGCAGAAAATGGCGTCACGACGCCGTAAACGCCGTCTGTCGTGGTGCAACCACCAGCGCCAGGGCCAGTGCAGTAGGGAATTGAATTCTGAGTTCCCTTGAAATCACCGGGATTGCCGAAGAAATCCCAACGATCCGAGGAGTCGCCGGTCCCGCTGAAGTTATTGCTGTAGTCGTTGACCACCCAAGGCTGGGAGCTCTGCACGGTCAGGATGCCGTTGAGCTGCCATCCCTCGAGCATCTGAGCAAAGCCCTTGATTCCCGGGATGTTGTATGTCCCGGTCAGTGTCAGACGGTGGCGAACGTCGAAATCGCTATTGCCGTATTCCGCGCCGGGATTGTTGGAGTTTTGCGGAAGCAGACCGAAGCGATTCAGGGAGCCGTTGTCAAGACCGTGACCATACGTGTATCCGGCAACAAAAGATAGGCCGTGAGACAGCCGTTTGGTCAACGCCGCCTGCATGCTGTAATAGTTGGAACGCGTGTCATTCGACATGTAGTTGATGATGCCGAAGTACGGGAACTTGGCGGCGTACGGACGGTTGCAAACCGTGTTGTCAGCCGTAGGCAGGCAGGCGTTGACATCAGTGAATCCGGTCAGCCTTGCGCCATGGTTGCCAACGAATCCAACTTCTAGCGAGAGGTTGTCGGTAAAGGCGTGCGTTACGCCAAGGTTGTAGTTGACTACATAGGGGGTCTTTAAATTCGGATCGACGCCCATGAGGGCGCAGGGGCCAGCATCGTTACCCAAGCCGTCTCCGCAAGCAATGTTTCCCGTAGTTCCGTTGAAGACCGTTCCATTCCAATTTGCCTGAGGGATTGAAACAGTGGCCGCCTTCACCGCTATGTTTCCTCCGAAGGATTGGCAGGTCACCGGGGCTACGATGGAGCAATTGCCCACTTGAATGAGGGCTCCCGTCGGGTTCGCCGCAAGGCTAATCGAGGAGTTGTTCTGAAATTGGTTCTGGTTCATCCACTCAACCATGGAGAAGGAAGAGTAAATGACGCTGAATCCGCCACGAACCACCGTTGTGCCCTTGCCATTCAAGTCATAAGCAAAACCGATGCGCGGCGAGAAATCTCCCCGCTCTGGCTTCCACATTGTGGAATTTCCCGGCTCCCCTTGTTGAACAAGTCCTGTTGGGGAAGTCGGATCGAAATTGGCCCAGTTATTGTTGGCTTCGCGAATCGGCGCTTTATAATCGTAGCGAAGGCCTAGGTTCACTGTAAGTTTCGGAGTCATCCGCCAGTCATCCTGGACAAATCCAGAGAGGGCGGTCCAGATGCCTTTTCGGGTCGGATCGCCGATCAAGACTTTACCACCCGACGGATTTCCGGCGAAAAAGTCTTCGAGTGGGCAGGACGTAGGGGTGCCGCTGATCGTACAGTTGGTAAGCCCAGGAGTCTGTCCGCCGGCAAAGCTGATCTGTCCACGACCGTAGTCGGGGATCCAATCTCCGGCTTCGATGTGCGTGTATTCTCCACCGAACTTAAGAGAGTGTTTGCCAACCAGGTAGGACAAGCTGTCCTGCGCGTCCCAGTATGGGTTGGGAGAAATGGATTGTGGGCGATTGTGCCACGTGCCGAGATTGTTAAATCCACCGATGGAGACAATGGGCTGACCGGGAACGGTCAGGCCGGTGTGAATGGGGCTGGCGATATTGGCGTCCAAGCTTCCCGTCGGGAATGCCATGCGGTTGTAGCCGAAGCGCACTTCGTTCACCATCGTCGAATTTGGGGTGTAATCCCAAGCGCCGGAGGTGGTCCAGGTATCGATCCCGAAAGTGTCCACATAGATGGGGTTCACGAATGCGTGATCTTCCCCCTGGCCGAGGTACCGGCCGACGATCAGCACGCCATTTAGCGTATTTTTATCGTTGGCGTGGTAATCAAATTTTGAAACATAGTTGTTGCTGGAGTTGATGTTGGGATACGGGCTGACAAAGCTGGTGCTGCTCGAGGGGTTGTGCGGGTACAAACCGCCGGTGCAGACGGTTGCGGACGGAGTTGCTCCCACCGTACATCCGGCAACAGCGAGGCTCACAGGGCTGATCGAGATGTTTTGGGCAATCAAGGCATTGATCGCATCCACCATGCTGTGTTTTGGATCCGCGGTGCTCTGGCCAATCGTCTCCGGGATGCCGCTGCTGCCGATTGCATTTCCGATCAAGTCTCGCAAGCCTTCGTAGTTGCCAAAGAAGAAAAGCTTGTCCTTGATGATTGGACCGCCTACGGACGTGCCGAACTGCTTCAGCTGAGCAGGGGTCTTGTCACAAGAGGGATATGGGCAACCGGTGGATGGCGCTACAGGGTTCCAGTAGTTGCGGGCGCCCCAGTTCGAACTTCGATAAAAGCCATAGCCCGTTCCGTGAAGACTGTTGGTTCCGGAGCGGATACCGACGTTTACGACCGCGCCAGGGCTCCAGCCGTATTCAGCCTTCGGGTTTTCCATCAGGTTAAATTCCTGAATGGAGTCGATCGGGAGGATCGTCGCGCCGTCCGTAATCGGGCTGGGCATGCCGGCGATCGGGCGAACGTCAAAGAAATTGTGGTTAATGACGCCGTCGACCATCCAGGCGGATTCGTCAGGACGGACACCGTTGGTGCTTTGAGTCCAAGGGCCGCCACCGGGCTGAGTCATGACGCCGGGGCGCAGGGACAATAGGTTCTGATAGTTGCGGCCGTTCAGAGGCATGTCTGTAATATCGGCGTTGTCGAGAGTACCGCCCAAAGTTGCGTTAGTTGTTTCGACCAAGGGCACCGCTTCGGTAACGGTTACAGTCTGCTCTTGTTCGCCGGGCTGGACGGTCAGGTCCACGCGAACTTCCTTACCAACTTCGATGACGACATTCTGGCGTTCGAGACGTTTAAAACCTTTCGCCTCGGCACGCACCAGGTAGGTGCCCGGGGTCAGGTTCGGGGCGTTATATTCGCCCGCGTCATCCGTTGTGAGGGTACGTGAGATGCCACGCGCCGTGTCCACGACAGTAACCGTGGCTCCTGCGACCGTGCCGCCGCTCTGGTCACTTACTGTTCCTAGAATGCGTCCGGCGTTGCCTTGCGCAAATCCAGACGTACAAAGAAGAAGCGCACCCGCTGTCATGGCCAGCAATTGAATGGTTCGCCTACACCAGCCAACGGAAGACCCGTTACCTTTCGTCTTGAAATCACCCATTTCAGACCACCTCGTTTAATTTGAGATATAGAACACACTACGGGCCCCTGATTCCATTCTTGCCGTTCCTTACCGATCAACTACCCCCGGGTCACCGTAAATAGAAACCGAGAGCGAATTGATTGCAGAATAAGAAAGTCACAAAGAATGAATGATTCAGAATGAGTGATGCGCTATCCAACGCCGAACACTTCTATGTGTTATGTACGAAAATGAAAAGCCGAATGCATCTAACTATCCAGGATGTAGCTACGCATTCGAAATTGGTTGGGCCCAAGAAATATGTATGAAAGAAAAAATAAACAGCACCCCGTCAGTGGGTGGAGCGTAATTCTAGTGAGATTATGAAGTCAAGCAATATTTGAGGAAGTTGGTGCGGCCCGGATACTCACATATAAAATATTTACACAATTTTTATGCGCACGTTCTTTAAGCATTCGGTTAAATTTGGCTAAACGCCCGCGTGTGTGATGGGAAGGCGAATCTCGAAGACGGAACCGCGGCCGGGCGCACTTTGAACTTCGATCGTGCCGGAATGAACTTCAGTAATCCAACGCCCGATCGAAAGACCCAGGCCAACTCCCCCGAGTTCCCGAGTGCGCGCTTTATCGGCGCGGTAAAACCGCTCAAATACGTTCGGCAAATCCGATTCGGCGATGCCGATGCCCGTATCCTTCACCTGGGCAATGGCATACCCGTTATTCCTGTGCAGGGAAACTTCCACTTGACCGTTGGCTGGAGTGTATTTCACCGCATTATCAATCAGAATTAAAAATAGTCTCCGCAGGGAACTCGCATCGCCGCGAATCCACATGGAGTCCGCAGCGATTTGCTCCTGAAAGCCGATCTGTTTTGCTTCGGCCAGCGCGCTTCCCTGGTGGCAAGCCTCGCGCAGGACTTCCGTAACGTTCGTGTTGGTGAAATTCAGAGTTTCCGAACCGAAATCGGCTCGTGCCAGAAACATTAACTGCTCGATCAGGCTGGAAGTTTTTTCGAGTTCGGCCAGCACTTCAGAGATTACGTCGCGGTATTCGTCCGCTGAGCGGGCCTTACGCAAGGAAAGCTCCGCGCGCGTCCGCATCACAGCCACGGGGGTACGCAATTCGTGAGACGCGTCCGCCGTGAATTGCGTAATTTTCTTAAACGATGATTCCAGGCGGTCGAGCATGCCATTGAGCGTTTCCGAGAGGCGCTGCAATTCGTCGCCCGTGTTGGGGACGATGAGGCGGCTGGACAAATTTTGCGCGCTGATGGTGCGTGCCGTTTTTGTAATCTGATCGACGGGGGCTAATGCAAGAGTGCTGATCCAGTAGCCACCCAGCGCCGCGCAGATCAGGAGCGAGGGAATGGCAATGTATAAAAGCAGCTCAAAGTGATACAGGGCTTCGTAAAAATCGTCCATTTCAAATGCGGCCTGAATGAAATAATTTTCGCCCCCGACATTCACCGGCTGGTTCCAGATGCGCAGAGGGACGTCGTTGCCCACATATTCGGTAATCTTTGGCGAGGCGGGAGAAAACTTGGGCACTCCGTAGTCACTCATGACTTTGGATCGATACAGCCAGTTTCCTTCCCCGTCTGCAACTTGCAGCAGCGCGCCGCCGGCGCGCAATTCCGTGTGCTCGCGAAGCCCTTCTGGCAGATCGGCCTTTGCGCCGCGCTGGACGTTCCGCTCGATCAGCTGATGCACACCCTCTGCACGAATTTTCAATTCCTCGTCCACCGTCTGCCGAATACTGTGGCGCATGGCGAGATAGGCGCTCACGCCAAACGCCGATAACACCACGGCGAGGACCGCAAAATACCAGGCGGTCAGGCGAAGTCGAATGGGCATTGTAATCATGTAGATTTGTTCGTATCCCGAATCGTGTAGCCCGTTCCACGCACGGTGTGAATCAATTTCACGCGATGGTCTCGGTCCACTTTATTGCGCAATAAGCTGATGAATGCATCGAGCGTATTTTCTTCCACGTCATCGCTCGAATCCCACACGGAGTGAACAATTGTGTTCCGCGGAACCACGCGGCCGGCACGGCGCATTAAAAATTCGAGCAGCCGAAATTCCGTGCGGCTCAGGGAAATCTCTTCGCCATCGCGTTCCACAATGTGTGTCGCCGGATTCAAGATCAAATCTCCCACCTGCAAAACGGTGGGCCGCTCAGCCGAACCGCGACGTGAAACCGAGCGCAGCCTGGCCAGAAATTCTTCGAACGAAAAGGGCTTCTTCATGTAATCGTCCGCGCCTATGTCCAGCCCTTTCACGACATCCGGCACAGTGTCCCGCGCGGTAAGAACCAGGATTGGCGTCTTGTTGCCGCTCTTGCGCAGCCGCCGCGCCACTTCATACCCATCAATTCCAGGAAGCATCAGATCCAGGACAATGGCGTCATATTCCAGGGCCTGAGCCATTTCCAGTGCATCGCGGCCGTCGAAAGCCAGACTGACGGAATGGTTTTCTTCTTCGAGGCCTTTTTTTAACAACTCAGCCATCTTCTTCTCGTCTTCCACGATCAGTACATGCATTGCGGACACGCTCCAATCAAAGCACAATAACCTGAAAATGCACTGAAACGGCTCGAACTTAAATTTTAGACTGTTTTCACCGTGGCGGGGAGGCAAAGGCTGCCCGCTCATAGCGCGAGCGGGCGCTACGAAAACTGCGGCATCGCACGGCGCACCGGGGACGATCATTTTCCCGAGCCCGCGCATACGTTTTCTTTCATCACTCCGGCCATAACGGATAAATACAAAATTCTGAATACCTGCACGTCCTGCCATCCGGATAAGAACACTAAATGGGCTGCGGACGCCATGTCGCATTAGACAAGTGAATCTCCGTGACGGATGGAATAGAATAGCGCCACGCTTTAAGGTTCCGTTCAGGTTCGAGGAATACGATCAGGGGCACTGGGGCAGTCCCGATTCAATTTTTTAAAAATCTCTGGGTGAGCGTTTGGGATTTCGATTCCCTTGGTCGGACATACGCCAAAAATGAGGCCTGTATGAAATTTATTTTGACCACGCTGGCGGTGTTTTTATTGTGGGGACCTTCTGCGAATGCGCAAGTGGGAGGAGGTTCGATCACCGGAACGGTGGCAGGCGAATCCGGCGCGGCGATGCCTGATGTCCGCATTTCCGTCAAAGAAGCGAGCACCGGCCTTGTGCGAAACGCGACGACCAACCCTACCGGCCTGTATAACGTGCCCGACCTTTCCCCGGGCAGCTATGAGATGACGTTGTCCGCAAATGGATTCACCACCCAGCTGTGGACAGCAATTACCGTGACGGCCGGCGTCGAGCGGGTGCTGAATGTGGTGATGCACGCGGGCGATCCGCAGCAAGTGGTGCGTGTCGCTACTCCTCCGGCGCTGGTGAGCGAACCTTGCTCTGCAGCCTGCGGGAGCGCGAACGCGTCAACGGTGCGCGATACTCCGTTGAACGGGAGGGACTGGGCGGCGCTCGCCACGCTGCAGGCCGGCGTGTCTTCGGTACAGAACGGCAGCGCGACGGGCGGCGGCAACACGGATCGCGGATTCGGCGCAGCGGTCAGTATCTCGGGGTCGCGGCCGGATCAAAACAGCTACCGGCTTGACGGTATCAGTATTAACGATTATGCAAATGGAGCGCCTGGCAGCGTGCTGGGCGACAATCTGGGAATCGACGCCGTCGAGCAAGTTTCCGTGCTCGGCAGTAACTATCCGGCCGAGTACGGGCGCACATCAGGCGGCGTGATCAACGTGGTGACGCGCTCCGGTAAGGACACTTTTCACGGCTCTGTCTACGAATTTCTGCGTAACAGCGCGCTGGACGCCCGCAATTTTTTTGACGGTCCGGTCATTCCTCCGTTCAAACGCAACCAGTTTGGCGGCTCAGGCGGATTGCCGATCCAGAAGAACAAGACATTTATTTTTGGAGACTATGAAGGTCTGCGCCAGTCGCTGGGGGTGACGACGGTTGATACCGTTCCCTCCGCGAATGCTCGCTTGGGCATCGTTCATGACGCGAATGGAAATCTTCTGGGTCCCGATGGGAATGCCGCGAGCGGGCCCTGGACCGGCCCCTGCCCCAATCCCTCGACACAGACGAATCTCGCGCCGGGACGGGCCGGGTTCTGCGTCGACAACTTTACGGCCGTCGGCACGGCGCAACATCCATCTTTTGTCGGCGCATTTTTTCCGCTGCCCAACGGGCAACTTGTCGGAAACGGCGACCTCGGAATTTACTCTTTCGCCGCACAGGAAATTACCACGGAAAACTATTTTACGATTCGCGTCGATCACAAATTTACGGACCATGACAGCATTTATGCCACCTACATTCGCGACGCGTCGCAAACCGTGCAACCGGGCACGTTCGGCGAACTGTCCTCGGACATTGTTTCCAGCCGCCAGGCGACAACCCTGCACGAGCAGCACATCTTCAGCGCCAATCTTTTGAACTCGGCGCAGGTCGGATTCAGCCGCGCCGTCGGCATCATCGGTAAAGTGGATCAAGTATTGAACCCGCTGATGAAAGACAACTACTATGCATTTGAGCCGGGCGGATTTGCCGGAGACATCCAAAGTATTCCTGGTGTGACCAGCTTCTTGGGCGCACCGACGGCAGAGGGATACATTCCCTCCAGCAAAGCGCTGTATTGGAATTCGTTCCAGGGTGGCGATGACCTGATCCTCACGCGTGGAAGACATTCCATTCAATTTGGCGGCGAAGTGGAGCGCATGCAGGACAATTCCGTTTCCGCGAGCAATATCAACGGATTATTCCGGTTCGATTCGCTGGCGCAATTTTTAACCAATCAGCCCACGGAATTTTCAGGAACGGCGACGGTACTGCCGCCAGACATCGGCATTCGCGAAACACGATTCGGGGCCTATGTGCAGGACGATATTAAAATGCACAAGAACCTCACGCTCAATGCCGGCTTGCGCTACGAAATGGTGACGGTGCCTACGGAAGCCCACGACCGGACATCGGTGCTGCCGACCTTAACGTCCGCTGCTCCAAGCGTTGGCACTCCCCTTTTTAAGAATCCTACTCTGCGCGATTTTGAGCCGCGACTGGGATTTGCGTGGAACCCGCACAGCGGGAAAACTTTAATCCGGGGTGGTTTTGGAATTTTCGATGTGCTGCCGCTGCCCTATGAATTCACTCTTTCCTTCCAGCGTGCAAATCCCAACGTGCAAACCGTCCTTGGGCAAACAACGCCGGGATCATTTCCTACGGAAGCCTTCAATCAGCTCAGCACGCAATCGAATAGCGGCCTCGCCTATTACGCCGATCCAAATCCGAAGCGCAATTACGTGATGCAATGGAACTTGAGCGTGGCGCGGGAATTGACATCCACCCTGGCACTCACTGTCGGCTACGTGGGATCGCGCGGCGTGCACCAGCCCTATCGCATGGATAACATCGATATGGTGATCCCGACGCTTACCTCTGCGGGCTACTTGTGGCCCTGCGGTCCGGATGGGAAAGGCAACTCCTGCGTCGCGGGGTTCACTCCCTCCGGAGCACCTTCGACTACCATTAATCCAAATTTCGGACGCATCAACGGTACCCTCTGGCAGGCCAATTCATTTTACGATGCGCTACAGGTGGACATTGCCAAACGCGTGAGCCACGGCATCACATTTCACGCGGCATATACCTGGGCCAAGAGCATCGACACCCTATCGGCCACAGAGGCCGACGATGCTTTTCCGAATGGATTATTCAACCAACTTTTCTTTGATCAGCGAACGACGCGCGGACTTTCGGATTTCGATGTGGAGCATAACGTTGTCGTGAGCGCCACGTGGGAGGTGCCGGGGCCCCGTAAGGATTCAAAGCTTCCGGCATGGGCTTTCGGGGGATGGCAACTTGTCGCGCTGTACAAGGCCAGTACTGGACAGCCTTTTACTCCGGTTCTGGGCGGTGACCCCGTCGGCACAAAGCTGGATGAAACTGGCTTGGTTCCGAGCGTTTTGCCGAATTGCAGTCTGGTGAATAACAATTTCAAAAAAGATCCCAATGGACCGGTCTACATCAATTCGAGTTGCTTCATTCTTCCTCAAGCGACCTCGGCCATCGCCGCCATGTGCCAGCCGTTTGGACTTCGCGCACCCGGCACGAATGGAGTTTCGGATCCTGGGAGCCCGGGCATAGCGGGTTCCTGCGCCAACTTGCACGGCAATTTGGGGCGGAACGTCGTCATTGGGCCGGGACTCTCCAAGCTCGATGTTTCTGTATTTAAAAATAACTATATTCCCCGAATCTCAGAGAGCTTTAACGCACAGTTTCGCGCTGAAATATTTAATGTTTTCAACCGTGCCAATTTCGCTTCGCCCACGGACAACCTCCAAGTGTTTGACCAAAACGGGCAGAGCATCCCCACTGGCGGTCTGATCGACTCTACCCAGACGACTTCGCGCCAGATTCAATTTGCGCTGAAAATTATCTGGTAGCGGCGGCGCCGGCATCTTGCCGGCGGGGTTTTTCTTAGCCACGTGTAATGCAACCGGCCGGCGGGATGGCGGCACCACGTTCCTCTCACGACACGTGCACTGTGACCGACATCACAGCCTGGGTTTGAAGATGTAAACTAAAATTTGTTCTCCCTGAAGCCGCACATCTCTCTGTGATTCTTCTGGCGACAAACACATGCAAGATTGGTATCCACGGTCGATTATCTGCTTACGGGACTATACTGGGCAGAAATTCGTCTCGGACCTGATTTCCGGAATCACGGTTGGGCTCGTGGCGCTTCCATTAGCCATGGCGTTTGCCATCGCCTCGGGAGTTGCGCCGCAGGCGGGACTGTATTGCGCGATTGTCGCCGGGTTTCTGATTTCAGCGTTGGGCGGATCGACCACACAGATTGGCGGGCCGACCGGCGCGTTCGTGGTGGTTGTGTACGGAATTGTGGCGCGCTACGGGCTGGACGGCTTGTTCATGTGCACCATGATGGCGGGCGTGCTGCTCATCTTTTTGGGGATCACGGGACTTGGCAGTGCGGTGAAGTATATTCCGCGGCCGGTGGTCGTGGGGTTTACAAACGGAATCGCAGTCATCATTGCGAGCACGCAGATCAAGGATTTCTTCGGCCTGAAGGTGGACAAAGTTCCCGGAGAATTTCTGGCACGGATGGAAACGCTTGGGCGCAATTTTCATACGCTTTCTCCGATGGAAACCGGGCTGGGCGTTTTTGCGCTGATTATTATTTTAATTTTTATGCGCTATGTGAAACGCGTGCCCGGCTACATCGTGGCGCTGTTTGCGGGCACGGCTCTCGTGATTTTGCTGAAGCTCCCTGTACAGACGATTGGCACGCGGTTTGGCGGAATTCCTTCCGGCTTTCCCGGCATAAAAATCCCTCACTTCCGGCTCGATCTGGTGCGGCCGCTGATTTCTCCGGCGATCACGGTCGCGATGCTTGGCGCGATTGAATCGCTGATGACGGCTGTCGTGTCAGACCGCATGAGCGGCACGAAGCATAATCCCAACGTGGAGCTTGTGGGGCAGGGCATAGCCAACATTATGTCTCCGCTCTTTGGCGGCTTGCCCGCCACGGGAGCCATTGCGCGCACCGCCACAAATATTCGCTCGGGCGCGAAAACGCCGGTGTCTGGAATGATTCACGCGCTCACGTTGCTGACGATTGTGCTGTTCGCCGCGCCGCTGGCGCGATTTATTCCGCTGTCGGTGCTCGCGGCAATTTTGTTTGTGGTTTCTTACAACATGGGCGAGTGGGGCGAAATTCCGGAACTTTTAAAACTCACGCCACTGGAGATCGTCACGTGGCTAGTCACCTTCGGGCTCACCGTGTTCGCGGACCTGACCGTGGCGGTGGAAGCGGGAATGATTCTCGCGGCCCTTGTTTACATCCGCAAGGTCACGGCCACGACAACGGTTTCGCAGGTCACGGATGAATATCTGCGCGAAGGGCACGTACACATTCTGCAGCACAAGGAAATTCCTTCGTACGTGACGATCTTTCGCATTCATGGCCCTTTTCTTTTTGGAGCGACGGACAAAATTGAGGATGTGATTCACAAAATTCCGGAGCTGCCGCCGATTCTCGTGCTGCGACTGCGAAACATGACGGCCATTGACGCCACGGGGCTGCAGGCCCTCGAGGGCCTGGCCGACGCGGTGCATGCATCCGGGCGCGGACTGATTCTGTGCGGCGCGCGCGAGCAGCCCGCGCGCCTGATGCACCAGAGCGAATTTGAGGAACATGTTGGAGCGGGAAATATCAGCCCCAGCATTTCGGTTGCGCTCGAACGCGCCAAAGTTCTCTATGACGAGCTGGAGCGGAAAAAACTGCAAACCGTAGTTTCAGGCGAAAAATAAAGGACTTGATCCACCACCTCCCGGCAATCGACAATTGCAATTGGGACTTGCAACTACATTCCTCTTAAAATTGGTCAAGGAACTTCGCGGAAGGAACGATGAATCCGGGACAAATTATTCCTATCAATTTGACTCTTGGAGAAAATAAACTCTAAGTTGGATTGAGCGGCGACGGAAGATGATATTGCCGCCGGACGATTAGCGCAAACCGAGGAGGAACGAGCATGTCGGCAGTAAAACTGGAAGACGCGCGGCGCATCATCAGCGCGGCGGAAAAGAAAGCCAAAGAGATAGGACAGCCCATGAACATCGCGGTGGCTGATGAAGGCGGCAACATCGTCGCGCACGTTCGGATGGACGGCGCATGGATTGGCAGCATCGACATCTCCATGAAAAAGGCATATACCTCGCGCGCTTTTGACATTGCGACAAAGGATCTGGCCACGCATTCGCAATCGGGCGGGCAATTTTTTGGGATTCACGCGTCGAATGACGGAAAAATTATGATCTTTGCGGGCGGCATTCCGCTTAAGAAAGAAGGCAAAGTGGTGGGAGCGGTCGGCGTGAGCGGCGGCTCTGGAGATCAGGACCACGCTGTGGCCGAAGCCGGCGCGAACGCGTATTAATTTTTCTTAGGGCGTGCAGCTGCTGCTGTAGCCTGCCCCTTCAGAGGCGGGGGGGGGGTTAGATTCCCCGGCGCAGGGCCGACGTGTGGAAGTTAAGTACCCGCATCTGAAGAGGCGAGCTACAGGGTCCGTGTGGGAACTGCAGAGGTAGGGCCTCAGCGGCTAAAGCCGGACTCCTTTTGCAGAACTTATGTTGTGGCTAAAGCCACAACCCACAATGATTCTGTGGTTCTAACGCAAACTCTATAGCACTGGGGCTGCGCGACACGTAAAAACCTACCGTCTGAGTCAATAAATCAACAGAGCCAAATCGCTTCTCATATTTTTTAGAATGGGATCCTCGCGAACGTATCGGGCATATGTTCACCGCGTGTTGTTTCTTGCGCTAAAAATTAAATCCTATTCCCAGCGAGACGACTGGAAAGAAACGGTATGGATTTACGTCGTTTTGAATTTTTACTTGCTGCCCCTGCACATTGGCCTGCACGGTGGGATCGCTGGAAATCGCTCGGCAGACCGCTCCCGAGGGATCGCACACGTTCCCGGATAAATTGAGCGAAACGCGTGCCGATCCTTCGTACGCGGCGCCGGCTTCAAACAAAAAACTAAAATGTCTGCCGCTTCGAGGAATGAGATTCCCTACTCCAAGCATGAGCGAAGGCGCGACTTTCACGAAATCCAGTTTTCCTGTGCCTGTGACCGGAGTTGTCGGGTCGCTTTCATACGTGGTGCCGCTGACGGAAAAAGTCTGGCCACCCGGCACCATCGCGTTCGCGGTGATGTGGTTGCCGTTATAAAACAGCATGCCGGGACTTACATGAAAACCCCAAATGGGAAACCAGTCGAGATGCGCTTCCGCAGATTGAAATCGCAATTGGCCGTTGTACTGAATGCCGCTGTCCGTAAAGGTATGGTCCAGCCTCATCATGTTGAAGCCGCCCCGGACGTTGAGCTTCCGGGTGAGCGGCGTGGCGACTTCGATGCCCGCTCCGAGAGTAGACACCTTCACACCAATTCCAATGTGCGAATCATGCGGCTGACCGGGCGCATGAGAACCCGGAGCGGGCGGCTCCGCAGGCACATTGTCTTCCTTGTAGGCTAAGAGGTCGTTCGATCCAGGTACTGGCTGGTTGCCGGCCACGAGTGACCCGCTTGAGGCTATGTCCAGCGAGGGTACCGCTGCTCCATTGCCCGTTGCCTGACGATCGCTTTGCGCAAAACAAAAAGCGCTTTCCGCAAGCAGTAGCGAAAGACTCAAGAATGCTATTCCAAACGCGCCCGTCATCCTCATTTTTGTCACTCCTAGACGACGCACAACGGACGATTCCTATCTGGCTCAGCGCAGGGTTACGAGATAACTCGAATTTGAGGGGACACTGTCCAGGCTCGATTTCTAGATATCGGCACGAAGCGAATTTCGTATTAGCCTGTGGGGAAAGTTTAGTTGCGACCGCCTGAACGGCTTGCGCGGTGCATGTGAAAGCAGCCGGACCCACGAAGCAAAGCGGAATGACGAAGCGGAAAACCAGCTTTTTAGGCTTGGACAGTTCTGAAACGCACGGCAGGCGTACCCGAATCACTGTACTACTTCTGTCCGCACGTTCAGTTGTCCGATAGGCTCCCTGCTCTTAACCTTGTTTACAACGTTTCTTGAATCACCCGCAGTGAGGTGTGGCAAGCAGCGGCATTTTCACAGTAGCGCAGTGGAGGACACCTATATGGTCCAGGTTGAATGTTTTCAGGAGTTTAGAGCAGGCCTTTCGCTTTTACGTGGTGGAGAGGCTGATAAAGCCCTCCCGCACCTTAAAACAGCGTTCGAAGGTGAACCGGCGAATCCGTTTTATATTTCCTACATGGGCGTGGCCATCGCAGCCACCGAACAAAAGTGGGCCGAGGCAGAAGACATGTGCCGCTCTGCCATTCGCATGAGCCGCCGACAGGCCCAGCTGTATTTAAATCTGGCAGAAGTTTATGTGGGCGCTGACCGGAAGCAGGATGCGGCGGATACGCTTGTGCGCGGGCTCCGTTACGCGCCGCACGATCGCCGCCTCAAAATGGGTCTCGACCGCCTCGCGATTCGACGCCCTCCCGTGCTGCGATTCTTGCCGCGCACTCATTCCGTAAACCGGAATCTGGGCAAGTTGCGCCATCAAGCGTTGCAAGTGATCGCCTCGATTTAGTTTCCCGCTTCCCCGCAAAATACATGAGCCGGGCGATTGCGTCGCACATCGCCCGGCGTTATCATGCCCAGCCAATGAAACGCAAATTGGGCCTCTTCCTATACACAGAAGAAAGAAATTGCCCTGCATGTGGCAGCGAGCATGTCCATCGCACGAAACGTGGGCGTCTGCTCGAGTTCTGGGTGATGCTATTCGCACCGTATCGTCCCTACCGGTGCGGCAAATGCCGGCAACGCTTTTATGGACCGAAGAGAATGCCCAAGCGCGATATGCTCGACGAACTAGATGAGACGTAAGCGTCTGATATGACTGGCATTAGCTCTGTTTTCGCTCGCCTTTCACCCGCCCAACAGTCCTAGAACTATAGTCCCGAATCAACAAAACCATCGATACAGTTTTTCGGGACCGCCGTTCCATAGCCTCAAATCCTGCCCGGCTACTACCCTTGTCCCACGCTACAGAAACTGTTTATCGCACTCGTTTGCAGCGTACTGAGGAGCATTACAATGTTCTTACCGCTTGCCTTGCTTTTGCTTCACCCGCAGATTGCGCCCAAGATATCTGCTCCAACTGAAATCGCTGCGTTGCACATGCCTGCGGCCGTTTCAGCTGACGGTGGGGTGACAGTTGGCGACAATGCAACCCCTGCCGCGGACTTGATGGCTGATGAGGCTGCGATGCCTTCCGAAGCGGCCAGCGCGGCATTGCCTGAAGCGCCCGTGCCCCTGGAGCCGGTAG
>Ga0075522_10000481_pt1 | contig 28785 bp, 30 predicted proteins | sample NGEPerA_FD_74796 | JGI IMG/M metagenome (GOLD analysis project Ga0075522, IMG submission 74796) | Arctic peat soil microbial communities from the Barrow Environmental Observatory site, Barrow, Alaska, USA - NGEE PermafrostL2-A | ecosystem: Environmental > Terrestrial > Soil > Wetlands > Peat ...
CCCGGGCGTACACGCGAGCGAGCTCGTGTTTGGTTGGGAGTTTGCGACCGCCGCCGACACGCCGGTTGGCGGTGGGATGTCGAAGTGGCGAAGCGCGTACTGCATGATCTTCGAGAAAACCGGGGCTGACACAGTTCCACCGTAGATCGGGGTCGGGTGGTTCAATACCACGATGCCGGAGAGTTTCGGTGCTTGGGCTGGCACGAAGCCGACGAAGGAGGCGTTCCAGTCGCCTTGTACGCCGCCTGCTCCGTCGGGGTTTGGCACCTGCGCAGTACCCGTTTTTCCCGCGACCTCATAGCCCGGAATACGCGCCAGCAGCGCCGTGCCACTCTCGTCGCAGACGACGCCTTCGAGCATCGGCACGAGCTTGGCGATCGTCGACGCCTTGAGCGAGCGTCTTGTCGCGGCAAGCGGCATCTCGTGCTCGATTCCCCCTGCGTAAACGGTCGCCGCAACCAGCCGAGGCTGGACAAAGACGCCGCCGTTTGCAACCGAGTTGTAGGCGTCGAGGATCTGCATCGGCGTCACGGCCACCCCGGTGCCGATCGGCACCGCCGCGGCCGACGATCCGAGCCACGACGACGGAGTGCCGACGATTCCGAAGGACTCGCCTGGCCAGTTGAGCCCGGTGGCCTGACCGAACCCGAGCGCCTTGAGCGCCTCCGAGAGGCGGCTAAGCCCGAGGAGGCGCGAGATCTTGATCACCCCGATGTTCGATGACTGCGCAAGGATCTGCTTAGCCGAAAGGACCTCGGTCGGATGGAAATCGGCGTCTTGGAAGTTGTATCCGCCGACGCTTAACGAGTACGGGACGACGAAGTCGGTGTCGGGCGATATCAGGTGATCTTGGAGCGCATAGGCGATCGTCGCGAGCTTCATGACCGATCCGGGCTGGTAGATCGAAGTCAGGGCGAGATTGTTCGCCGCGGGCTCGATGACGCCCTTCGGACCACGAACGAGGTCGACCATCGCGAGGATGTCGCCGGTCTGGACGTCCTCGATGACCGCCACGCCGCTTCTCGCTTTGGTCGCTGCCAGCTGGGTCTTCAGGTCCTGGGTGACCTCGTTCTGCAACGGCTCGTCGAGCGTCAGAACGACGCTTTGACCATCCTTGGCGGGAACGATGTCCTTTGCCGCGGACGGGAGCGCTGCTCCAGCGGGATCCTCGGCGACGACTTCACGGCCGTTCACGCCGTTTAGAACGTTGTTGAACTCGTATTCGAGCGACGAGTAGCCCTCTCCCGCGGCGTTCACCGCGCCGAGCAGCGGCTGGAAGAGCTCCCCGCCTGGAGCGACTCGTGTGGAGTCGCCGGCGAAGGTGATCGCACCGATGTTCAGCCTCGCGATCGCAGTCTCGGTGGCACTGCTCACCTGCCGTGCCAACACGACATAGCCGTCACTCTTCTGGGAGAGCTCAGTCGTGAGTTTCGCCTGGCCGACCCCGATGAGTGGTGCAAGTGCTGCGGCCGCGCTCGACGGGCCCTCGATCAACATGTCGTCAGCGATCACGTCATATCGCGGTGCGGACGCGGCGAGCAGGTCGCCGGTCCGGTCGTAGATCGCGCCGCGGCTCGCTGACAACACGACGTTGGCCTCGACCTCCCTCGACTCGTCGTGGGAGTACGTGGCACCATCGACAACCTGTACCTGGACGAGCTTGACGACGAGGCAGACCGAGACGAACAGCACCACCGCTGCGAAAACGCGAAACGGGATGCTCCTCGACTTCCGGGTTGACGGCCGCCTGGGCGGGGGCTTGGAAGCCGTGCGCGACCGCACCTGTGAGCCTGCCGCTCCGTTTCGCCCGGCTGGTCGCGCAGCGCGCCGCTCGACGCTGTCGCGCGTGGTCACTTGTGCGTCAGGTGGCTCGTCGAGCCAACCGTCGGGCCAATCTTGACCGGTACGAGATAGGTGACCGTCTTGGGCGTCACCATCCCGAGCTTGGTCTGCGCGACTTCGAGCACCTTGGTCGGCGATGCGAGCTCGGCCCGCTGAACCTGCAGGTTGGTGTTCTCCGTCGAGGTGGCGGCGAGCGCCTGCTCGGCCGAGTCCAGTCGGACCTGCTGGGAGACGACCAGCGCGGATCCGATCGCGACGAGCAACAACGCCGCGACGATGATCGCCAAGGCACCAAAGGTCACGAGTCGGGTACGGCGGATGTGCTGATGCGGCTTTGGTCTGGATGTGGGCGGGCCGACACGTAGCTGTCGAGCCGAGCGCCGCGGCGCTACGAGTCGGGTGTCACCAGCTGGGAGCGCCATTAGCGCACGCTCCGCGGCGGCATAGGATCGATCACTTCGACCGCCCGAAGTCGAGCAGCCTCGGCGCGGGCGTTCTCGCGAACCTCTGCCTCAGAGGGCAGCTTCGCGCCGCGCATCAAGAGGCGCACCGTTGCCAGTGCTCCGCAGACGCAGGGCAAATCGCTCAAGCAGGTGCAGCCGCCGGTAGCGGCAAACCCAAACCGCTCCTTGGCGATCCGGTCCTCGCCCGAGTGGTACGAAAGGACTACGACTCGGCCGCCGGTCTGGGTCAAGGCGATCGCGTCGTCAATCGCACCCGGCAGGATCGACAACTCGTTGTTGGTCTCGATACGCAAACCCTGAAAGACGCGTCGGGCCGGATGGCCCCGGCGGCGCGCGGCTGCTGGTACGGCGTCCGCGACGACGTTCGCCAACTGATCGGTCCGGGTAATCGGCTTCGCGGCGACGATCGCAGAAGCGATCCGCCTGGCAAGTCGGCTCTCTCCGTTTTGACGCAACAAGAGCTCGATCTCGTGTTCGGTCATCGAGTTCAGAACCTCAGCCGCGGTCGGGCCAGAGCGCGGATCCATTCGCATATCGAGGGGACCTTCGAATCGGAACGAGAAGCCGCGCTCGGGCGTGTCAAGTTGCGTGGTGCTGACCCCAAGGTCGAAAAGGACGCCGGAGAGCTTCGCGTCAGCGAGCACGGCGTGGGTGATCGCCGCCAGCTCGTCAAATCGAGCCTGCGCGATGTGCACCCTGGAGCCAAAGCGCGCCAAACGCTGTGTAGCAGCTGCGATAGCGGCCGCGTCGCGGTCGATCCCGATCAAGCTGAGCCCCGGGCGGGAGTCGAGCAGCGCCGCGGCATGACCGCCGCCACCGAGGGTGGCATCGAGAACGGTTCCATCCGGTACGTCCTCGAAGAGTTCGAGCACCTCGTCGAGCATCGCTGGCGTGTGTCGAAACGACGTCTCGGCACTGGTCGCATCGGCCGGCGCTTGCTGCGAGGCGTAGTCGCTCATGCCTCGACAATCCGAGGAGCGCACGACGGCTCGGGTCTCGCCTGACCGCAACTCAGCAGGGCCCTCGAAGTCCTTCGGTGCCGGAGCGAGACCGATCGGCCGAAAGGTATGCCACGCAGGTGCGGTCTGTGGTGACCTTGGTGGCGCGAAGTGGAGCGTGCAGGATCGAGTCATGGGGAGACCTGCTCCTCGGTGGGTTCAGACGGCGGCCGCTCCGACTGGGTCTCCGCGTCGCCGAGGTCCCGGTTCGCCCAGCTCGCGGGCGACCAGAGCTCGACGCGGTTGATCATGCCGATCACGAGAACTTCCTGCTCAAGACCGGCATAACCCCGCAGGCTCGGCGGTATCGCAATCCGTCCTTGACGGTCGATCTCGGCCTCGAACACCGCAGCGGACCAGTCTCGGACGCGGTTGCGAGCGACGGGATCGTTCTCGGCCTCGACTAGGCGAAGGTTGATCTCTTTATCGAACTCCTCGTTCGTCCACAGCGCGAGGCAGCCTTCCAGGTGGGGAGTGAGAAATCCGGGTTGCGCGAAGTGGGTGCGGAGCTTGGCGGGCAGGATGACGCGTCCTTTGAGGTCAAGGGCGTGCTCATACCGTCCAAAGAACCGCGTACTTGTCGCCAACGCGGATGCCCTCTCTCACGAATTCCCACTCGGACCTGCGGAGGCTTGAGTCGCCACTCTCCACCACTTCGCGCCACTTTATTGTCACAATGACCCCTCGTCAACCACTTGACCACCATTTGGCAGCAATTTCTCCGAAGAAAAGACTGCGCTATAGAGGTGGCGACCCGACCGCGTTCGGAGGGCGCCCGGATCAACCGACGAGAGCAAGCTCGCCATTGGTAGTCGTTGACGGTCCCGTGAGACGACACGCCAGGGGCAGGCGCGAGCCAACGAGCCACGGCGAGCCATTGGTGCGAGAAGCGGGCGCGCCGCGCCCGACTAGCGGGTTAGATCGTGTTGGCTAATGCCGCTGCGTGCACGCGTGCAAGCGCGACGTAACTGGCAGCGGCGCGCACGATCAGCTCGGTGTCCACTGCGCGGACGGCGCTGACCACTCGCCCAGGAACGCCGACGACGAGGGATCGCGGTGGGATTACGACGCCTTGTGCCACGAGAGCGCCTGCCGCAACCATCGAACCCGTACCAATGCGGCAGCCGTTCATCAGCAGCGCACCCATGCCGATCAGGACATCATCTTCGATCGTTGCTCCATGCAGCATCGCACGGTGTCCAACAGTCACGCGTGCGCCGATCGTCGTTGGAAAGTCGCGGTCTGCATGCACCACACAGCCATCCTGCAAATTCGAGCCCTCACCGAGAATGATCCGCCCGCCGTCGCCGCGAATGACGGCGGTGTACCAGACACTCGAGCCTGCGAGAAGTTGCACGTCGCCGACTATCACTGCGCCGGGAGCCACGAACACGTCATCGGCGATTACCGGTGCAAGTTCACCGATCGTCACAATCAACGGGTCACCCACGAGATCGCCTCCTTGAACCGCGCTTTGGCGGATCGATCTCGTGCGCGAGACCAACCAAGCGCGAGTTCGATCTGGTCACGCCGTATTGTCGCAGTTCGGATGAGGGAGCGAGAGATCCGCCACCCTCGGCAAGGTGACGATGCCAGCAGCCCAGTACGTCGCTGCACAATCGGGTTTTCGAGCACCTGACTTCACATTCGCCGAAAAGGAGTTCCCATTCAGACGCTCGTGACAGGAGGAGCAGGCTTCATCGGCTCGACGCTTGTCGACGCACTACTCGCCGCAGGACACCAGGTGGTGGTAGTCGACAACCTCTCGACTGGCTCGCTCGCGAATCTCGAGAACGCGATCAGTCACGGATCCGCGTTCGACTTCTTCGAGATCGACATCCGAGACGATGCGCTCGCGGCGGTGGTCACGAGCCGAAAGCCCGAGATCGTCTTCCACCTCGCCGCCCAGATCAGCGTCACCTCGTCGGTAAAGGACCCCGTCACCGACGCCGATGTCAACATCGTTGGCACGCTCCGCCTGCTCCAAGCCGCGAGCGCAGCGGGAGTAAGGAAGCTGCTCTTTGCGACCAGCGCGGCGATCTATGGCGAAGTCTCCGAGAGCGACCTCCCGATCAGAGAATCGCAACCACGGCGGCCGGTCTCCCCCTATGGCATCTCCAAAGCAGTCGTGCTCTCCTACCTCGAGGCAACGAGCGGGCAATTCGGGCTCGCGTGGAGCGCGCTCGCGCTCGCGAACGTCTACGGGCCTCGCCAAAGCAGCGACGGCGAGGCAGGGGTCGTCGCCCTTTTCGCCGACCACCTTCGTCACGACGAGCAGCCGACCATCTTCGGCGACGGCGAACAACAGCGTGACTTCCTCTTCGTAGGAGACGCCGTCGAGGCCTTCGTGCTGGCTATGAACCACGGCGACGGGCTCGTCTTGAACATCGGTACCGGGCACGGCGTCAGCGTGAACGAGCTTTGGCGCGAACTGGCTGACGCCGCTCGAAGTGACCTCGCGCCGATCTATGCGCCACGGCGCGAGGGAGATCTCCAAGCGAGCCGACTCGACTCGACTCTTGCCAGATCGGTGCTCGGTTGGGGCGCGACGACGTCCCTTCGAGCAGGCCTCGAACAGCTCGTCGAACCGAGCGCCGAGAGCTGATCGGCGTAGGGCTCTTGGGCCGCTAACTCATTGATCGAGGAATGGATAGACCATCGCGTCGCAGCCGAGAAGCTCGAATGATTCGCGGATTCCGACGCGAACCTCGCGAGCCGTGACCTCCGTCTACGCGGTTCCGCCGCGCCAGCAGTCCCGCCGGTCACCAAGCGCATTTCCCATGCTTCGCCCTCGGCGTACAACTCTGATTCGCCCATATCGCTCACGTTACGGAGGTGACCTGAACGATGATCGACCAGAGCGAAGTGCCGCGGTGAACGTTCGGCCGGATGAAACTGAAAGATCGAGGCGCTCCCCGGTACCCTTAGGCAGGAGCTGATTGGACCTCACGCCCTCGTCCGCTCCTGTAGGAGTCGTCAGGGCCGCGACAGCGGTTGCGTCGAGAGTGGTGGCCAGCTTCATCCTTTAGCTAGAAGGGGATAGTGCATGCGGATCGTCTTGGCGTCCGAGTTCAGCGAAACGATAGAGAAGAAGATCGTGCTCGCGTCCGATCACGCAGGGTTCACGCTCAAGACCGCGATCGCCGAACACCTCCGAGCGGCGCCCGGTAGGGAGATCCTCGACATCGGCACCTACAACACCAACCCAGTCGACTACCCGCCGATCTGCGCCGCTGCAGCGCGACTCGTCATCTCTGGCGAAGCGGACTTCGCAGTCGTGATGGGCGGCAGCGGCCAGGGCGAGCAGATCTCCGCCAACAAAGTCCGAGGCATCCGTGCCGCGCTCTGCCACGACGAGTACACGGCCCGCTTCGCGCGACTTCACAATGACGCGAACGTATTGGCGCTCGGCGCGCGACTAATCGCTCCCGAGCTTGCCTGCGCGATTCTGGACGTCTTTCTCGAGACCGACTTCGAGGGAGGCCGCCACGCGGAACGGCTCGCCCTACTTGCCGAGATCGAAGCGCAAGAGGCTGCCAAGTAGCGCCAGGGAAGGTCTCCCTTGCTAGCTGGGATCCTCAAGTCGGAAGCCGACCTTTATTGTAACCTGGTAGTGCGCAATCTCATCGTTTTCGAAGTGACCTCGGATATCAGTCACCTCGAACCAGTCAAGTTGCCGGAGCGTTTGAGCTGCCCTCGACGCAGCGACCTCTATCGCTGCGCCAACTCCTTCGGTCGACGACCCGACAATCTCGGTCACCCGATAGACACCATCCGCCATGTCTCCTCCTCTCAGTTGGGGTATTACTTACTTCACTCACACGAAGCAGTCGCTCATTCGACCTGACACCCGTTCTCGCAAGGTGATCTCGCTGGAATATCCGTCCCAGGTCTACGTCACCAAGTCGGTGGCACGACCGCACCCCGTGTGGGATTCGTCCTTCCGCGCGTGATCCTCGTCCTCTGCTCCGAAACGAACCAGTGTCTTGGTCATGGGGCCACTCTAGAGCGACTTTCCTTTCTCGAACGCTGCTACAAAAGGGTCGCCGACTTCGGCATTTTGAAGAGTTTCGAAGCTAAGTTCTCGAACTCGGCCGGGTCACGTCGGCGCTACCCTGATCTTCACCATTCAGGGGGAATTGATTTAGGCCGTCCGCTTGAGCCGATCGGCGAAATCGGTGCGTAGCCGAGACAAGCCGGTGAAGTCCGTGCGGAATTCTTCGACACGCGATGAGCGTCGTCTCGACCCGAAGGGAATCGGGAGCAGGATTTCCTTATAGCGGTGGCCCACGTCCTCACGATTGGTCTGCACGAAGATGACTCGTCGCCCTTGGTCGCGCACCACTTTGAGCGAGAGCACCGAGAGCAAGAAGCAGGAGTCGAAGGGCGATTCGGGGGTCACCCGCAGCACGATTACCTCGCGGATTAGGACGGCCTGCTCTGGACCTGGCATGAGTACGCAGGATTCGCCAGATGTTGGAACTCGCTCGCTCCGGTGAGAGCCGGTCGATCGCTCGGAGCCCCGAGTCCGTTCCTCCCCAAAATTCCTCAGCGAGTTCTTAAGGGGCCATATTCGTCGCGTTGATGTTCACAAGGCCCGCACGAAGTTCAGAGACCTCGAGCCGGTTCGCTGGTCCTTCGATGGACGTCCGTGCCCGTCCCGACGTTCCACCCAGCCATACACTTATCTCTCAAACGGGTGTATCACTCTCGGTGATTCAGTAGGTACTACCCCTAGTTAGAGCAGCGCGAGGCGAGCCGCCAGACGCGACTCGACGTCGACGAGCAGTGATGCGAGGGGTGCCTGCGACCGGTGGAGTTCTTCGATGAGTGCGCTTCGCCATTCGTCAGAGCCAGCGAGGAACGACGCGTCGCGCTCGGGATCGAGCTCGATGGAGGCCATCGTGAAAAACCATGAGCCCGCACGCGTTCGACGCTGACTCAAGCCGACGAGCTTGCGACCGGATGCGCTGACCTCACCTGGTCCAAGCCCCGAAAAACACCACGAACGCGACCACGGCGAGCTCACGAGCGGTCCGTTGTGCACAACGAGATTTGCGTCTAGTCCCTCGAGATCGACGAGCGCGTCGCGCCAAAGTCGACCGACGAAAGCGGCGGCTCGCGAGACGTCGAGCGCGTGCAGCGGGTCGCCTGCCGGCACGAAGAGGTCGAGCCAAACTTGGGCCGCGGGAGCGACGAAGACGGCGCCACCCCCGCTTCGTCGACGAACGAGCTCTGCGCCGAATGCGCCGACGACGGCCTCGTCGATAGAGGCGGCCGGCTGCGTACTCCCGAGCACCACCGCCGGCCGATCCGGATAGCAAAAGGCCGCCAGGCGGCCGGTCGGCTCTGGAGCCACAACGAGGTCGCCCGGAGATGACCGACGTTCGACTACTGGGAAACCATCACCTGGGCCGAGAACGGCGCTCTGGCTCAGATCCCTACCGCTATCCCGAAGGATGGCGCCACGTAGGGCTGCCAATCAGAACGGATCTCACCGCTCTCCGCTAAAAGCCACACACTCGACCGCGGCGGCATCGGGCGACGATGCAGCACGAAGCTCGACTCCTCGAGCAGGCGGTCTTCTTTCGCCGCGTTGCACCTGCGGCACGCAGCAACCACGTTGTCCCAGGCGTGCAGGCCGCCACGGCTTTTCGGCACTACGTGGTCGATGTTCTCCGCCGGAGCGCCGCAGTATTGACAGCGATGGCCGTCTCGCGCGAATACCGCGCGACGCGTGATCGCGACCCGCGTCTGGCGGGGAACCCGCACGTACTGGCCGAGTCGGACAACTGACGGCTCAGGGAAAGAGGCCCGCTCGGAGTGGTATTCACTGCCGGTGTCATGCAACATCTCGGCCTTGGAGCTCAACACGAGAATCAGCGCGCGCCTCGACGAGACGACACAGATTGGCTCGTACGTAGCATTGAGAACCAGCGCGCGACCAACCATGAGACCGCTACCTCAGTCTTCGCCAGCTCCGCGGGATCATCGATGGTGACGCTATCGCACCGATATGAAGATCACGCGACACGACACCCACTCCGTGAGCTTCTCGGGCCGAGCAGCGTCGCGCACCAAAGAAGCGACCTGCTCGGCCTATCTCGAAGCCTGGTGACGAGCGCGAAGCGTACGCCGAAGGGAGGTATTCCACTCGAGTACTTCGATGATGTCTTCTGGTTGGGGGCCGTCACCAGCGGACCCGAAACCGGTCTCGAGCCGAAACGCCAGCCAGGACGCGTCAGGAACCGGTAGGAACGGCCAGTGACGCCACCACAGTCGCGGCACCATGTCGTGCCAGGCCCGAAGACCTTCAACAAGGAGCACTGGACGGCGAATGACGGGCGCGATCGGGACGGCCCGGAGTAGCGATGAGTACCGGCGCAGACGAACAGCTACGTCGCGCGAGCTCCTCAAAAGCTCAGTGTTGCCAGAATCGAGAACGAAGGCGCCGCAGGCTCTCTGCGAACTCGGCATTTCCTGAGCTCGTCGGGTTCGACGAGGTCTCTGCTGGGTGCGCCTTCACTGCCCCGCCACCGTGAAGCCGGCGACCGAACATCACCGCCGCGAGGAACATCAAGAGGAAGCCGAGTGTCGCGAGCAGGAGTGACGACTGGAACGAAAAGAGCAACAGCAAGAAGCCCACAGTGAAGATCAGGCCTGCCGAGCGAAGTGGCAGTCCTGCCGCATGCGGGTCCCTCGCACGATCGACCTTGGCGCTTTGGGCATGGACCCTATGGGCGAAGGGCCGATCGTGCTCGAAGAGCTTCTGTTCCATCTCTTGGAGAATGCGTTGTTCATCTTCGGAAAGCGGCACCGTCAATCTCCTCTCCGCCTCGAGGCCACGCGAAACGACCAGGGACTCCGCCCGAGTCCTCCAGCACTCATCTTCGCGCAGTCACACCCCCTCGACAACGGCACCCGTCATCGTGGGGCCTCAATTGAGTGCTCGCGTGCGCGGCCGTCGTCGCGAACCGTCGCTCGACGACGATCACCTACCGAGATCGCTCGATCGCCGAAGCGTCGACGAATCTCGTCGGTTGCGAGGTCGACGTCGACTCGACGCTCGTCATCCTCGCTGTTTTCCTCGGCGTCACTCGAGAAAAGCTCCAGTTGGCGAGGGGTTTCGTGCGCTGGCTCAAGGGACGAAAGCGACACGCCGATCAGTCGGATTCCGGTCTGGACCTCGAGGGCTTCAAAGAGCACCGCGGCGACTCGCGCGACCGACGCGCCCGTCGCAAGCGGTAATCGCTCGCTCTTGGACCGCGTCAGCGTCGTGAAATCACCGTAACGAACCTTCAGCGTCACGGTTCGACCAACGAGTGCGCTCGAACGGGAGCGGCGCGAAATCGCATCTGCCTGGCGGCGGATTGTCGTCCGCAGCGCGTCGCGATCGTCAATATCGGTCGCGAAAGTCTCCTCCTGGGAAATCGACCGAGTCTCGCGATCCGCGACGACCGGCCGGGGATCGATGCCGAGAGCGGCCTCATGGAGCGCGTTGCCCCGAGAGCGCCCGAACCGGCGTACGAGACGCTCGAGCGGTACTTCGGCGAGCTCGCTCACGCGATCGATGCCGATGCGTGCAAGCGATGCCGCTGTCTGGGGTCCGATTCCAGGAATTGCACGAACGAGATGGCTGTCGAGGAACTCCCGCTCGTCGCCTGGCGCGATAACGACCACCTCGCGGCCGCGAACGGGCGGTGCGCCCGGTGGGCCTGCTTTCGGCTTTGCCGCGCGCGAGGCAAGCTTGGCAAGCAGCTTTGTCCGCGCAACGCCGATCGAGCAGTCGAGAGCGAGGCGCGCCGCCACCGTCGCTCGCAGCTGCTTTGCTATCGCTGCGGAGTCCCCGAGCAGGCGATGGGCTCCACCGACATCGAGATAGGCCTCGTCGAGCGACACCGGTTCGACAAGTGGCGTGACCTCCCGGCACAGCTCCATCAGGGATTCGCTCACCTCGCCGTAGTAGCCGTGACGCGGCGGCAGGTACACCCCGTTCGGGCAGAGCCGTTGCGCCTCGCGGATCGGCATCGCCGAGTGCACGCCGAAGGACCGGGCCTCATAGGAGGCGGCGGCCACGACACCCCTGTTCGCGGTGCCGCCGACAATCACGGGTCGGCCCTTAAGCGAGGGATCCTCGAGCACCTCGACGGAGGCGAAGAAGCAGTCCATGTCCAGATGCAAGATGTCGGGCGAGGCGCTCTCCCGCACAGTCATCGAGCGAGCCGGATCCGTCGAAAGCCCTCGGCATATCGAATACCTACCTCTCTACCAGCCTCGGCCGCCCGCTCGAACACGACGCTTCGAAGCCAGCCGGGATCGGCGCCGAGTTGACTCCGGTGACAAAGCACCGCTTCGGCCTTGACGTCGATGCTCGAGGAGACGTCTACGTAGAGGTTGGCCTCGAGCGAGCCGGAGAGAAACACCGTGCCAACTTCGTGCGCCTCACCACTTTCTGGAAAGTACAACGGCGACGACGAAGCGGGAGCTACCGCGTCGAGTGCGGCCCATCCGACGATGCGGTGATCTCGATGATTGAAGTAGTGCTCCCCGAAGAACACCGCCAGCGGATCGGGGCAGATCACCGCGTCCGGCCGGACCTCGCGTACGAGCGCGACGAGCTCTCGTCGGAGATCGAGGTCATTTTCGATCTCGCCGTCTAAGTGCCCGAGCCGCCGAACGCTCGAGAGGCCGAGTACCGCGGCGGCCTCGTCGATCTCGCCCGATCTGCGGATGACGAGCTCGTCGGTGTCGACCGTCGGATCACTCGCGCCCTTGTCGCCTCGCGTGCAAGTGACAAGGTGAACGACTGACCCTGAGGCGACCCATTTCGCGATCGTCGCGCCACAAGAGATCTCGGCATCATCGGGATGGGCATAGATCGCAAGCGCCGTAGTGGGCGCCTCCCGGTAGACGGAAGCCACCGCGCTCACCGCCGCACGCTCACGCGTGCTCGTGCAGCTTGGGAGCGGTCTCCTTCGTCAACAGACCGGCCTCCCTGGCGAAGTCATCAGCCGCCTCGAAGCCCTTGTAGACGCTCGCGAACCGCAGATACGCGACGTCATCGAGCATCCTCAACTGGTCCAATACGGCGACTCCGACCTCTTGTGTGGAGACCTCAGGGCCAAGTTGGAGGAGCATCTCTTCGACGTCATGAGCGAGCAACTGCACGGCAGCTTCGTCGACCGGCCGGTTCTTGCAGGCGGAGCGGACTCCGGCGATCAACTTCTCTCGCTTGAACGGCTCTCGTTCCCCGGAGCGCTTCATAACGAAGAGCACGGCGCCGGAGAAGCGCTCGAAGGTCGTAAATCGGAACCCGCATCGGAGGCACTCCCTCCGACGTCGCACCGCTGCGCCTTGCTCGACCTCGCGCGAGTCGACGACACGGTCATCGTCATGAGCACAGCTCGGACAGCGCATGCCGCAAGGCTAACCGCGGCAGGACGACACCCGTGAGCCGCATTTTTACGCCTTAAGGAACGAGAACCTGGGTACCAACCTGGACGTTGGTCCCACCGATCTCGGTCTCGATCTGATCTGCGATTGGCCGAGGGTCACCTGCCGGATCCAGACGGGTTGCAATCGACCAGACGGTGTCGCCTGCCTGCACCGTGTAGAGATAGCCGTGAGCGACCTTCGCCGAACCAGGAAGCACCTGGAGACGATCCTGCGATTGGGATGCCATCGCAGAGGTGCCGATCCACAGTGCGCTGGCTAGGGCCACACTCGTCGCGGCGACCCCGAGGAGATGCACCCTTCGTCGACGAAGCTTTGCCGCACGTCGTCGTTCGCTTGCTCGACGCGCAACGTCTCGTCGCTCGATCTCACGAGGTGCATCCGTGCGTCGAAGCGGCGTGATCGGCGCATCCACGACCTCCTCATCGGGGAGAGGTGCCGGTGCTGGCTGGACGATGACCGGCCGGAAGGCGACGGGTGGCGCGGCGACCCCGCACTGTCCACTTGCTGGGACCGCTACCAGACGAAGCGTCGTCGACGCCCCGAGCTCCCCGACGTGCGTCCGACGATTTCTCCTCGCATGCCCGTTCGGGCCGATACGAGGTGCGTATGCAAGAGCCGCCATCAGACCATCCCTCTCCCGATCCAGCACAGATGCGCTGCGTGTACCGCTATAGCTGCGACAGCTCCCGTCGAGCCGCCGGTCCTTGTGCATCGAACGTTTGTTCGGTAGCCTTGGAAATCGTCACACGAACACCTGTTCGATGTCAAGCCGCTCACGAACGCTTGTTCCACGAACAGATGTTTGCAGGAGGGTGTGACACTCACGAAAAGGGGACGTTCTATGACCGAGGTAGCGCTTAGCGGCAAGCGCCGTCAGATCCTGGAGTTCATCGCCCTCCAGATTCGCGACCGCGGATACCCGCCGTCAGTTCGAGAGATCGGCGAAGCGGTCGGCCTGACCTCCTCCTCGACGGTCCACACCCACTTGCAGGTGCTCCAACGCGAGGGATACCTCGTCCGCGATCCAAGCAAGCCGCGCGCGATTACGGTCTCATTCGAGCCTGGTTCCGGAGCCGCGATGGGCGCTGGCCCAGTCGTCAACGTCCCGCTCGTCGGCACCGTCGCAGCAGGAACCGGCGTGTTGGCCGAAGAGAACGTCGACGAGGTCATGCCACTACCCGAAGACCTCACCGGTCCAGGCCAGCTGTTCATGCTGAGGGTCCGCGGAGAGTCGATGATCAACGTCGGGATCCTCGACGGTGACTTCGTCGTGGTTCGCCAGACGCGCGACGTCAACCCTGGCGAGATCGTTGTCGCCGGAATCGGTGATGATGAGGCGACGGTCAAGACCCTCCAGCGCCGCGGCCAAAAGATCGTGCTCGTGCCCTCCAACCCGAGCTTCTCGGAGATGGAGTTCGATGAGGACGACGTCGACATCTACGGCAGGGTTGTCACCGTATTGCGGAAGCTCTAAGCGCCGACGCCGAGCCTCCGGTCCCGCTTCCTAGGAGAGGCCGGCGAGAAGGGTGTCGAGTACCTGAAACGCCCGGGAGAGCTCAGCTCCGGTGACGAACTCATCTGCTCGATGCGCAAGAAGCGGGTCACCGGGCCCGAAGTTCGCGGCGGGCACCGCTCGCTCGGTAAAGAACGAGACGTCGGTCCAGCCGAGTTTGGCCCTAGGCTCGCTGCCGCTGCCTGACACGAGCGCCATGAGGACTTCATCGTCGAGACGCGGCGGTGCGCTTGGGGCTGCGTCGAGGACCTCGAGACGGTCGCCCTTGGCGGGGTCGAGCAGGTCGCCGAGGCGTCGCTCGATCTCCTTGGTCGCCTCTGAGCTGGTCTTGTCGGGCGCGAAGCGGTAGTTGACCAGCAGCTTCACCTCGTCGGGCACGACGTTGCCGATGCCACCTCCGGAGATTCCGACTACCTGGAGACTCTCCCGGTACTCACAGCCGTCGATGACCGGTCGGTACTCGGCGACGTTGGCGATTCGCTCGACGAGCGGGGCCGCGCGATGGATGGCGTTGTCGCCCGTCCATGGGCGGGCGCTGTGGGCTCGAATGCCTCGAAGCGTGATCTCGATTCGAAGACTTCCCTGACAGCCCGCCTCGACCACTGCTCCGGTCGGCTCCAAGATGATGGCCGTGTCACACGACAACAGGGTCGGGTCCTTGCGCTCGATCTCGAGCAGTCCGGACTCAGTGCGCGCGATCTCCTCGCGTGCGTAAAAGACGTAGGTCGTGTCGAGGTCGCGCGCATCTGCGAGGCGTGCGAGCGCCAGCATCACGGCGAGCCCGCCCTTCATGTCCGCCGCGCCGACGCCGCGAAGTACATCGCCATCGAGCTCTGCCCGGTCGTTTCCTGCGGCGGGGACCGTATCGAGGTGACCGGCAAGAAGAACCCGTCGTGCGCCGCGGCCGACGCTTCGAGCGATCAGGTTGTCACCGATCTGCACCGTCTCCAAGCCGGGGATCTCCGCTAGCTCCGCGGCCACAATGGAGGCCAGACGGCTCTCGTCCTTGCTCACCGAAGCGACGTCGATCAACGCCGCGGTGCGGGCGAGCAGCGCGTCGGCGTTCGAACTCACGTCGCTACGCCGTGCTCTCGGAGCAGATCGTTCAAAACCGTCTTGTCCATACGCTCGCCCTCTTCGAGATGGCGAAGCACGAGCACACAAGGAAGATAGAAGTCGCCGCCAGGGAAGGTGCGCTTTCGCGACGCACCAACAGCGACGCACCAGTCCGGCACCACGCCCCGCGAGATCTCCTCACCACTTGTCGAGTCGATGACAGGAATCGAAGGATTCAAGATCGTGCCGGACCCGATCACCGCGCCCGTCCCGACTCGTGCGCCTTCGGTGATCATCGAGCGGCTCCCGACGAACGCGTCGTCGCCCACCATGACCGGGATCGCGTTCGGCGGCTCGAGCACGCCGCCGATGCCAACTCCGCCAGAGAGGTGGACCCGCTCCCCGATCTGCGCGCACGATCCGACGGTTGCCCACGTATCGACCATCGTGCCTGCCCCGACGCGAGCACCGATGTTGACGTAACTCGGCATCATCACCACACCCCGGTCCAAGAAGGAGCCCCGGCGGGCCGAAGCGCCCGGCACCACCCGCACCCCTTGGGCGACGTAGTCGCTTTTTAGTTCCAGACGGTCCGCGTACTCGAACGGGCCGAGCTCAATGGTGGCGATATCGCGAAGGCGAAAGAGCAACAAGATGGCCTCTTTTAGCCACTCGTGTACGACGACCTCGTTTGTGGCGGCATCGATCTCGGCGACGCGAGCCTCGCCGGAATCGAGCAGGTCGATCGCTTGCTCTACAACGGCTAGCGCCTCGGTGTCGCGCGAGGACAGCTCGCCGATTCGGCCGAATAATTCGTGGATTCGATCCTCAAGCGTTGACACCGAGCCGCCTTTGACAGGTGAGAGTTTGCACGAACGATTGGGCCGGCGAACTCACCTGGCGTTTGCGGCGAAGCGTTTGCCAGCGAGCTCGAGGCGATCATCTGGCTGCACCATCGCGATGCGCACGTAACCAACGCCTGCAGGTCCGTAGAAGTCTCCAGGCGAGACCAGCACGCCACCGACTCGGGCGAGGTACCTGGCAAAGGCCCACTCCGGGCCCTCACCTGGCTGCTCGTCTGCCTGCCACGGCCCGTCTGGCACCTTGATCCAGAGGTAGAAACCGCCACCTGGGAAGGCCGCCTTCACGCCGATGGGCTCGAGCAGCTCGATGAATCGGGTGAGTCGTCGTCGGTAGATCTCACGTTGCACGTCGACGTGCGCATCGTCTTCAAGCGCGACTGCGCCGGCGAGCTGGATCGGGCCGGGGATCATGAATCCGGCGTGACGACGCACCTCGACTAGGTAGTGGACCAGCTCTTCATCGCCTGCGTAAAAGCCAACACGAAGACCAGCGCAGTTGGAGCGCTTCGAGATCGAGTGCACCGCTACCAGGCCCTCGGTCCCGGACTCGAGAATCGTGCGCGGCGCACCCTCCCAGGTGAACTCCGCATAGCACTCGTCAGAGAATACGGGGACTCCACGTGTGCGGCCCCACGCTGCCGCGGCTGCGAGGTCGTCAAGGGCACCCGTCGGGTTCGACGGGCTGTTCAGCCACAAACAGAGCGCCCGGCTGGCGTCCTCTTCGCTGATCGCGTCAAGGTCGAGTGATCCGTCGGCGCGCGCGCCGACTGGCACCGCGCGACATCCCGCCAGAATGGCGCCCATCTCGTAGGTCGGATAGGCGATCGCCGGATAGAGGACGGTGTCCTTGTCGGGCGATCGCAGCCGGAGCCACTGCGGAAGCCCGGCGACGAACTCCTTGGTCCCGAGGCAGTTCGCGACGAGTTTCCGATCCAACTCGACGCCGAATCGCCGCGCGATCCAGTCTCGCGACGCCTGGAGCAGGCGTGGGCTCCCGAGTGAGGCGGGATAGCCGCGCTCCTCACCCGACGCGCTGAGCGCGTCGATCACCGCTTGTGGTGGTGGGTCACACGGCGTGCCAACCGAGAGATCGACCATCCCGCCTGGCAGTGCCGTGGCGACGGCCTCGATCGGGATCAGTTGGTCGAAGGGATAGATGGGCGGTACAAATCCGGCAGTCACTCGATCTCCTCGTCCACGGGCTGAGATCCGCCCTCCACATGATCATTCCGAACGACAAACTCCGCAAAGCGTCGATGCGTAGAGTCGTCGAGCCGGACCCGAAGCGCGAGTCTGCCACCGCTATCGGTCTGGCGAAGCACTTCACCGGAACGGTGCAGTGCAGCGAGTACGTCGCCCCGGTCGTAGGGGACCTCCAGATCCAAGGTGCGGTCAGCAGAGCGCAGCACCTCACTTAGGCGCACGAGCAGTCCGTCTAGACCCGCTCCGGTCAGTGCCGAACACACCACCGAGCCAGGGTGGGAAAAGCTGAGATCGCCCGCCGCTTCTGCTGCCTTGTCGAGTTTGTTGAACACGATGAGCTCGGGCACCATGTCGGCCTCGATCTCTTTCAACACCTCATGCACTGCTTCCATCTGACCTTCGGGGTCGGCCGCAGAGGAATCGACCACATGGATGAGCAGGTCGGCGTCGGCGACGATCTCGAGCGTCGAGGCGAAGGCCTCGACCAATTGGTGCGGCAGCTTTCTGACGAAGCCGACCGTGTCGGTGCAAAGCACCGCTTCGCCGCCTGGCATCTCCAAGCGACGTGTCCGCGGGTCAAGCGTCGCGAAGAGCCGATTCTGGACCAAGGTGTCGGAGTCGGTGAGCGCGTTCAGAAGGGTCGACTTACCGCTGTTGGTGTAGCCGACGAGCGAAACGGTCCGGAGCGCTCCGCGCCGACGCTGGCGCCGCTGGGTGCGCCGGGTATGGCGAACCGCTTCCAGTTCGACCTCGAGCTTGGTGATCTTGCGCATGATGCGTCGCCGATCGACCTCGAGCTGGGTCTCACCAGGTCCACGCGTGCCGATGCCACCGGCCTGCTGTGAAAAGCCCTGCCCGCGCCCTCGAAGTCGCGGGAGGCGGTAGCGCAACAACGCTAGCTCCACCTGCGCGCGACCTTCTTCGGAGCGGGCGTTCTGGGCGAAGATGTCGAGGATGACCGCAGTGCGGTCGATAGCTGTTCGACCGAGAATCTTCTCGAGATTGCGTTGCTGTGCAGGCGAAAGCTCGTCGTCGAAGACGACGGTGTCGGCGTCGACGGTCTCGCACAGGTCATGGAGCTCTCTGGCCTTGCCGCTGCCGATGTAGGTCGCGGGGTCGAGCTCGGCGCGATGTTGGACGACCCGAGCCGCCTCATCGGCGCCGGCGGTGTCGACTAAGAGACTCAGCTCGTCGAGGCTCTCGTTGACCTCGGACTCGGTATGCGGATAGGTGACAACGCCGACGAGCACAATGCGTTCACGAAAACTCCGCTCAATGAGCGTCATCTACGGTGTCTTACCCTGCTCGGCGCTGCTCACGGCTGGCGGTAGTCCTCAAGGGTCACGTTCACCTCTGCAACTCTTCGCGCCGGCCCGAGAAGCCGGACCGCCGATGCGTCATCAGCAGCTGGGCCAAGCTCGACGACGAGCGATCCACCAGGGTTGTGCACCGCGACCACGTCGCCGACCACCCCCGCCAGACGCGCCGCGGCGGCAGCCGCGCATGACCCGGTGCCACACGCCTCGGTCATTCCCGCACCACGCTCGAAGACCACGAGGTCGAGCTCGTCAGTGCCGGCGAGCGAGATGACCTCGATATTTTGACCACCTGGCCAGGCCGCTTCGAGTGTCGGACCGATCATTGCGAGATCGACATCGTCGCTCCGCTCACCGAGCAGGACGAGGTGGGGATTGCCGACGTCGGCCCTGAAGCCCTCCTTGCCATCGATCGGCGAGTCGGTCCGCTGCACGCGAACGTGGCCCATCTCGACAATGAGCTCGCCGTAGGCGCCATTACGCGACCTCAGCTCTGCACGCCGGGGTCCGACGACGGTCGTAATCACGACGCTTCGACCCGTCGCGACGCCGGCGTCAAAGGCGGCGAGTGCTGCGCAACGAAGGCCGTTGCCACTTACTTCTGCTGGCGAGCCGTCCGCGTTCTGCAGCACCATCGCCAGCCCGCTGGAGGTAGGCCGGAGTTGAATCACGCCGTCTGCACCGATGCCGCGATGACGGTCGCAGAGCTGGGCGACGAGATCAGGCGTGATCGCGAGCGAGCAGGCGGCGTCAAACACGATCAAAAAGTCGTTTCCGATCGCCTCGTACTTGGTCAACAGCAGCCGCTTCACCTGGAAAGTCTCACACAGCGGCCGATAGTCGACGAGCAAGCCCGAGCCGGGAATACCTAGGAGCCAAGAAGCAGGCCGGCGAGGTATTCGACAAGATCTCCGCGACTTCCATCTACCCAGAGGATACGGGGGTCACGGCGAAGCCACGCCATCTGGCGACGCGCAAGCTGACGGGAGCGCCGAAGGATCTCAACGGAGGCATCGCTGAACGTCATGGATCCAGCGACCACCTGGGCGAGCTCCCGGTAACCGATGGCCTGCGCAGCGGTCCGCGAGAGCGTGACTTGGTCCTCGACGAGCGCCCGAACCTCCTCGAGAAAGCCGCGCTCGAGCTGATCCGCGAGGCGGGCGGCGAGGCGACCCTCGAGCTCGTCACGGTCGAAGTCGAGCCCGATCAGTCGGCAGGAGATCTCCGGATAGACGCCAAGTCCCGGACCGAATGACGAGAACGGCCGTCCGGTCCCGAGGGCGACCTCGAGCGCTCGAAGTATCCGGCGTCGATTCGTCGGCTCCATTCTCGACGCCCCGAGTGGGTCGATCTCGGCGAGGCGTCGGTGCATCGCTGCGAGCGCCCCCGCATCGGTGGCCTCTGCCTCGAGTTCGGCACCCACCTCCGGGAAGCGTGGCGGTGGCGTCAGGTCATCGAGGACAGCTCGCAGGTAAAGACCACTGCCGCCTACGAAACACGCCGAGTTGGCTCGCGAGGCGATTCCCGCACGCGCCGCTCTTGCAGCGGCGGCGAACTTCGTGATCGAGAACTCCTCGGTCGGCTCGACGAGGTCGATGAGATGCCAACGAACCCCCTCGCCCTCATCTGGAGTTGGCTTCGCGGTGCCGATGTCGAGGCGGCGATAACAGGCGTAGGCGTCGATCGACGCGAGCTCGATCGAGGGGTCGCGGCGCGCGAGCGCCACCGCGAGCGCCGTCTTGCCAGTCGCGGTCGCACCCACGATCGCGACATCAACGGCCACCAGCGGTGCTCCTCAAGTCGGAGCCGGAGCGGCTGACCTGGTCTTTTACCCCACACTCGCCCGCTGAGGGGATCGTCTGCCGAACAGCGGCGATCACAATGTGACCCAACGTTGCTCTGTACGTGGCAGCCTCGCCCCTTCTCCAACCGAGCCGGATGTCGGTCTCGGCCAGGCGGGTCTTACGTCTAAACCGCACCATGATCAGCAACCAAGGGTTGCCTTACGTGGGTCGTTTCGCCTGCGGCTGGCATCGACTTTCAACCACAGACCCGCTCCGGGTCCACTGCCATCATACCGGGCCTTGGCGAACCACCTAGGTGCTGGTCCTGATCGGACGGTCCAACCGATCTACGGTTGGGGGATGGCTGGACAAGATCCGCGTGACTGGGAGTCATCCTCGCCCAAGAGAGCCTCGAACTGGTTCTCGAACCTGAATGCCAAGGTGCTAAGGAAGCTCGAGTCGAGGATCGACCCGGAGAATCTCGTCGATGTCGCCGATCGCCAGCTCGGACGCTCACAGCGCCACTCCGGCGAGGCGAGTCGGGCGTCGGTCGCGATGTTGCAGACAAAAGCGCGCTATCTCCGCCAGGCGGGGCGCATCGACGAAGCGCTGATAGTGAGCAACAGCGCCTTCGAACAGCGCATCAGGTTCCAAGGTGCCGAACATCCCGACACCCTCGACACCGAACTACGACTAGCAGTGCTGTTGGCCGAGTCCTCCCGCTTCGAAGATGCCGAACCACACTTCGCCCATGTCGTCGATGCGTGTGCTCGCCGGCCAGAGCTTGACCGCGACTCGGCCTCGCTCGCAGCGAAGTGGCTCTCGCACACACGGCGAATGATGCGAGGCGATCAGGACTAAGTCGGCTCAGTCGAACTGGGTGAGCAGGTGCTCGATCCGATGAAGGATCTTCGTGTGCTTCTCGGAGTCGAGCTCCATCAGTTCTACGAGGAGCGGCCAGATCGTTCTCGTGCGAGTTGGTCGAAGGTCGCGCAGAATCTCTCGCAGCTCCTTCGCATCGTCGCTCTCGACCTCGATGAACTTCCGGGTCTGCTCGAGCAGGCGAGCTCGTAGCGATGCCTCGAGCGGCTCGGGCTCGGGAATCTCCGTCGCTAGGTATCCGGGTCTGCCCGCAGCCGCGCCGACTGCCTTGGCGAGCTCGGCAAGCAGGTGGTGGTGGCGGTATTCGTCCGCCACGATCAGTTGGATCAGGTACGCCACCGCACCAGAGGTCTCTCCGAGCAACTCCTCGTAGCCCGCTACCACCTCGCTTTCGGCGCGCAAGTGTGTCTCGATGTGATGGAGCGCGCGTCGGTCCCACGTCTCATCGGGCTCTCCATGAAGCTCGTGATCGCCGTTTTGCAGGTACTCCGGCTGGAAAACGCCGCCAATACCCGGCACATACGACTGGGACGGCAGATCTCCGCGGCGGTGCTGGTTGTCATTCCACATGGGCGGGCTCCTCATCTCTCCAAGGGCATCATCGTCTAAACGGCCTCGGCCAGAAAAGGGTCCAACGTCCCGATTTCTCCTGCGATCAGGAGGCTGGTCCGCTCCCCGTCACGACCGCTTCGCCAAGCCGTGCCTCGAAGGCGGCATGTGCAGCGTCATCGACTGGAGTCGCCTCGCCGATCAAGAGCACCGGGATGCCGTCTCGGATCGGGTAGCTGCGGTGCAACCGGGGGTTGTAGAGCAGCGCGTCCGCCTCGAAATACCAGAGCGGCTTCTTGTCCTCTGGGTCGACCAGGATCTCTCGTAGCAACGCGTCGAGTGCCACTACGCCGCCTTGGCCAGCGCCGCGGTGCACATCACGATCCCGCCCGGATGACCGCCAACACCTCGTCGGTTCGGGCGCGAAGTGTGGCCTCGTCGGGAGCCTCGACGTTTAGTCGAAGCAGCGGCTCGGTGTTCGACGATCGCAAGTTGAACCACCACGAGCCGTAGTCGGCGGTCAGTCCGTCCAATTCGTCGATCTCCGCACCTGCTGCTTGCGCTCTTGTCCGTAAGTTCTCAATGATTCCGGCGGCGTTCTGCACCGTCGAGTTGATCTCCCCGGAGTCCGCATAACGCTCGAACGGCCGCCGGAGCGCCGAGAGCGTGCCACCTGCTTTCGAAAGCGTCTCGAGAACCACGAGGGCGGCGATGATGCCTGAGTCGGCGCGGTAGTTGTCATCGAAGTAGTAGTGGCCCGAGTGCTCGCCACCAAACAGCGCCCCGGTCTCGGCCATAACCGATTTTATGAATGAGTGGCCAACTCTCGTGCGGATGCCGATGCCGCCCGACTCAGCGATCACCTCGCGCACCGTCTTTGAGCAGATCACGTTGTAGAGGATCGTGGCGCCTGGGTGTTTGTCGAGTATCGCCTTGGCGACGATGGCGGTCGTCGTCGAACCCGAAAGCGGCGAGCCCAACTCATCGACGAGGAAAACCCGGTCAGCATCGCCGTCGAAAGCCAAGCCGACATCGGCATGTCGCTCGAGGATCAGTGCTTGCAGATCACGCAGATTCTCGGGCTGGATCGGGTCAGCGGGATGGTGGGGAAAGTTGCCGTCGAGTTCCCCGTAGAGCACCTCGAGGTGGAACGGCAGCCCTTCGAAGACTCGAGGGGCTACGAGCCCGCCCATGCCGTTTGCCGTGTCGGCGATGACCGAGAGCGGAGCGAGCTTGTCGAGCTCGACAAAGGAGTGCACGTGCTCGGCGAAGGTGTCGAGCAGTCGTACCTGTTCTACGCCGGCCGGGGCCTTTGGGTGCAAAGGAGCCGAGGGGAGCGCGTCGAGTGCGAACTGGCGGACCGTGAGCAGCCCGCTCTCCTCGCCGACTGGTCGAGCTCCTGGAAGACAGAACTTCACCCCGTTGTAGCGGGCGGGATTGTGCGAAGCCGTGAGCATCGCAGCCGCGGCGTCGAGATAGCCGGAGGCGAAGTAGCAAAGATCAGTCGAACAAAGGCCGAGGTCCACCACAGTTGCCCCCCCAGCAAAGGCACCCGCGAGCACCGCTTCGCTCAGTTCCTCGCCAGACGTGCGCATGTCGCGGCCGACGAGCACTTTTGTGGATGCGCCTGCGCCGCTCGCTGCGAACGTGGCGAAGCCGTACCCGATCGCCCACGCAATCTGGGCGTCCAGCTCATCGGGCACGACGCCTCGGACGTCGTAGGCGTGAAAGATTCCTACGAGGCGATCTTCGTCGGTCATAGGGGCGAAAGCTTACCGATCACCAACGACGCCCGGGAGCGCCGCGGCGCCGTCTCGGCATCGAAGCGGCGTTGGCGCCGCGTCCACCTAGTGGTTCGTCGCCAGCGCCACGAACGTCACGGTATTGAACGTGATGTGCGCGACGATGCCGGCGCCGAGCCGTCCCGTCGTACAGGCCACCAATGCCAGCAACACCCCGAAGCCCGACAGGGCGATCAGCTGCAGCGCCTCGAAGTGCACGAGCCCGAAGACGACTCCCGAGAGCGCGGCCGAGCCGAGAACCGCGGGAACCGCCCGCCATCCGAGCTCGCCCCGCGCTTTTCCGAGCAGCCCGCGTAGGAACAGTCCCCGGAAGAACAGCTCCTCGACGAGTGGGCTGCCGATACAGACGAACACACCGAGCAGGGCAAGCGCCATGCTGGACTCTCCAGCCGTGAGGCCGCGCGCGGGCTCGCCAAGACGGTGGAAGAGATGCGGGACAAAGGGGTAGAGCGGCAGCTCGAGAATGAAGACCAGCACGAACTGCCCAAAGAGGCCTACCGCCAGACCGATCGCGACGTCGACCCATCGAAACGAGAAACCGAGGTCACCTACGAGTCGCTCCCGGATCGGCCTTCGTCGGCGCTCCACCGGCCCGGCGAGGAGCGCGGTTGCGACAAAGCCCAACCACAGACCGACCAGACCAGCGGCGTCTCGAACGACCATCGATGGCGTTTGGCCGTGCTTTACCGTCGCATACGACAGCGACAACACGATCGCAGCGGCGACCTCACCGGCAAGGATCCCAACTAGCCCCGCGAGCGCGCCGAAATCGTTCTTCGGCGCGGCCTCCCAGCGCAGCGAGATTGCGTGGAGCGCGCGATTCCAAGCGCGCGCGGATCCGGCCATATCACCAGCCTCGCCTGCGGAACTAGCCCGTGCCAATCGCGAAGCGTCCCGCGGCCGGTACCAAGAGGTGTGCCGCCTACGATGTTCGACATGAGTCGTCAGCCACAAGATCCACGTTCGGGACCGGGAGGGTCAGGCCGCCAACTTCCCGGGGTTCCTCAGGGCAGCGACGTGACGTGGCGTTGGATCCTCGCCGGCGTATTGGTGCTGGTCATCATCTTGTACCTCGGCGATTCGCTGGTCGCGAAGTCACCCGCCAAGGCGTACTCGCTGACGACGTTCCAGACCATGCTCGCCGATCACCAGATCCAGACCGCGGTCGTCAACAACTCCAACGGCACGATCACCGGCACGACCACGGCGGGCGTCAAATACACGACCATCGGTCCCGTCGCACTCGACCCCGCCGAGGAAGCAGCGCTCACCGCCGACACCAAGGCCTCATACACGACTGCGTCCTCGGATCTGCTCGGCTCGCTCATCGTCTACCTCCTCCCGGTGCTGTTCATCGTCATCTTCTTCATCTGGATCCAACGTCGCGCGCAAGGGCAGATGTCGGGAATCATGTCGATCGGTCGGTCGCGGGCAAAGACCTACTCCGCTGAGCGCCCGGCCACGACGTTCGCCGATGTCGCCGGCTACACCGGCGTCAAGCAGGAGATCAGTGAGGTAGTCGACTTCTTGAAGTCCCCCGGCAGGTTCAGGGAGATCGGTGCCCGGATACCAAAGGGCGTGCTCCTCGTCGGCCCTCCCGGCACCGGAAAGACGCTGCTCGCACGTGCGGTAGCCGGCGAGGCGGGAGTGCCGTTTCTCTCCGTCTCGGGCTCGGACTTCATGGAGATGTTCGTCGGCGTCGGCGCCTCTCGGGTCCGTGACCTCTTCCAGACCGCACGAAAGCAGGCTCCGGCGATCATCTTCGTCGACGAGATCGACTCCATCGGTCGAAAGCGAGGCGCAGGGCTCGGAGGTGGCCACGACGAGCGCGAGCAGACACTGAACCAGATGCTCTCGGAGATGGACGGCTTCGACGCCTCAGAAGGCGTCGTCATTATGGCCGCGACGAACCGCCCGGACATCTTGGACCCAGCGCTGCTGCGCCCCGGCCGATTCGACCGTCAGATCGTGGTCCCCCTCCCCGACTTGAGCGAGCGCACACCGATCCTGCAGGTTCACTGCCGGGACAAGCGGATGGGCCCGGACGTCGACCTCGAGCTGATCGCCCGCGGCACCCCCGGCATGAGCGGTGCCGATCTTTCGAACCTCGTGAACGAGGCCGCGCTGCACGCGGTCCGAAGAGGTGCCCAGTACGTGGAGATGCGTGACTTCGACGCAGCCCGCGACCGGGTGCTCATGGGCCAGCAGCGTGACAGCCTCGTGCTCTCTGAGAAGGAGCGATCCCGCGTCGCGCTCCACGAGTCTGGCCATGCGGTTCTCTCCTATGTCCTGCCACACGCCGACCCGCTCTTGAAGGTCAGCATCATCCCTGCCGGCATGGCGCTCGGCGTGACCCAGCAGCTGCCGCTCGAGGAGCGGCACATCTACCCGCGCGAGTACATCGAGGACTCGCTGGCGGTGCGGATGGGCGGAAGGGTCGCGGAGTTCCTCATCTACGGTGACCTCTCGACTGGAGCTAGCGACGACCTTCAGCGAAACACAGAGCTTGCTCGGAAGATGGTCCGCGAGTGGGGGATGTCCGACCGCGTCGGACCGATGGCCTTCGGCTCACAAGGAGCCATATTCCTCGGCGAAGACCTGATGCACTCCCGCGACTACTCAGAAGACACGAGCAGGGTCGTCGATGAGGAAGTGAAGAGAATTCTGACCGAGCAGGAGGCCCGGGCCACCCACGTCCTCCAAGAGCACATGGAAGGCCTGAAGTCAGTAACGGCGTCACTGCTCGAAAAGGAGTCCATCGACGGTGAAGAGGTTGCCCGACTGATCAAAGAGGCGTACGGGAAACCGGTCCACGACCTCGACGACGAGGATCGGCACTTCGCGCGTGGCATCTCTGATTTCGTCTTCGACGCCCCGGTGCCAGCAGGTGCGGGCTCCTCGAGCGAGGCTCAGTCGACGGGGATGGCTACTGGAGCACTGAACCCAACGGATCCCTTGGACCCCTTGGCGTAAAGGCTCGCGGCGACGACGATTCGAGTCGTCGAGCGCACCAAGATCGTCACGCCGGTCTCGCGCGGGAGCACCCTCGACAGATCGACCGCTGCGGTTCCGCCGGCTGGCACGAGGATCGAGCTCGCCTTCGGAATCACCGTGATCGCCCGGTTGGCGACTGTCGACAACGTGATCACCGCCGGAACCGATGCGGGGTTCGCGAACGTGACGAACTCACCGATGCCTGCGTCGCTCTCCCCACCGGGCAGCAGCCACTCCGAAGATGCCACGGTTGCATTCGTGACCGCGAAACCAGGCGGGATCTTGGCCGGGAGGCCCTCGATCGAGTTAGTAAGCGCGTTCGCGGCGCCGCCGGAGGCCTTTCCGGCCTGGGGCACCTGGCGGGAGACCAGTCCAGGGACGTCAAGTGGCGTACTTAGCTGACTGGACTCCTCGACGACGACGGGGCTCTTGGACTCGACCTTCGCGAAGCGAAGCTCGCCAAGACTGCTCTCTGGTCCCTGCGTCAGCCGGGCGATGCCGCCTTGACTCACGCGGACCGCTGCAACTTCGTTGTCGTGGTTCCCGGATGCAAACGAGATCGAGGCGGTGCTAGGTGATGCGCCGACGTCCTCGACGTAGACGTAGTTGAGCGTGCTCCCGCCCGCTGGAAGTGCGGGGAGATACCACGAGGAGGCGCCAGAGCCGTCGCCGCTAACGAGCGACGGGACAACGAAGCGACCTACCTGTGCCCGCTCGATCGCACCGATTACGAGCGCACCCCCCGAAGCAGTGACCACCGTCGCGACGACGCTGCTTTGCGCGACTGACTTGTCGACGTTGACAACAACCACCTGCCCCGCATTTATCGGAAGTCCCTGCAGTGCGAGCGGGTATTCGCTACCGCTAGCGGTGACGAAGCGAACATTCGCGACCGACGGCGTCGCGCCCGGGTCGTAGAGGGAGAGATCCACGTCACCTGCGCCCTTGGTGCTGCCTGCGGGGACGTAGTCGCTAAGCGACGGGTTCACGACACAAGGTGCGGCCACCCGACCCGTGGTCCCGTCGGTGATCTCCTCGACGCCGATCCCAGTGCCGTCGCTCAAGATGGTCGCCGCGGCGAACGTCGACTCCTTCAACGACGGGAGCGCCACGTCGTCGGTCGAGTCCCGTGCGACGTTGACCGAGGACGTATACGACTGCCCGCTCGTCGTCGTGACCAGGAGCTGTCCGCTCACCGCGTGCGCGGCGGCATTCGCGATCAGGAGATGGGAGTGCTCGTGCAGCAATCCGATGGCGAGCGGACCCGGGCAGTACCACGCCGTCGAGTGCGCTTTGCCGGAGGGATGCACGAAGGCAACTGCCGACCGGGCGGCCCGGGCGTTGGCGAGTTGATGACGCTTGATCGTCGCGTTCGCGGCGACTGCCCCGCCGAGCGCACACGCGATCGCGACGATCACGACAAAACGCCGCATCGTTGTCACGTCCGAGCCGACCGCGGCAGTGCTCATACCGGCACGCCCCCGCCGACCACGGCGAGCTCCGCTGTCGTCAAGACGGCGTCCAGGTGGGCGTCGCGACGCGCTCCTCGCACTCGAGCTCGCCTTCGCCGCCGCTCGATCACGAGCCAGCGTAGGCAACCGAGCAACACCGCGAGCTCAACCCCGATGAGCACACTTCTCAGCCACGCAGGAGCCCCGCCACGAAGCGGCACTCCCCTGCCGGTCCAGGCGGTGTTCTCGAAGATCAACACGCCCGCCTCGCTCGGGAGCTCATGGAGATCGCTTTGCGCGCTGAGCGCCGCCAACAAGATCTCCGGCGGCGGAGCTGAGGGCGTCGTGCCTGAGCTCTGCAGCATCGGCGCCGCGGATGTCGGAACCACGATATAGCGAATGCCGTACGCGGCAAGTGAGGCACCGAGTCGGATGGTCAAGCCCGACTCGGCGTCATTCACGGCGTTCACCACGCTTGCAACTGCGAGGACGTTGCCACCTGGCAGCAACGATGGGAACTGCGGAAGGCCAGGCGAGGTGATGAGACCCGCGACGTTCCCCGAGACGCCAAACGAGCTCCCAGGAACAGCAACCACACTGCCGAGGTAGAAG
>Ga0075522_10000482_pt1 | contig 28781 bp, 23 predicted proteins | sample NGEPerA_FD_74796 | JGI IMG/M metagenome (GOLD analysis project Ga0075522, IMG submission 74796) | Arctic peat soil microbial communities from the Barrow Environmental Observatory site, Barrow, Alaska, USA - NGEE PermafrostL2-A | ecosystem: Environmental > Terrestrial > Soil > Wetlands > Peat ...
GGCCTGGCTGGCCGACGTCGAGTCGGCCGAGACGCTCACCGAGATGCGTTCGCTGGCCACCTCGGCTGGGATCCACGCGCCGCTGGCCGCGACGCTGCAGAAAGGCGCCGTCGAGGCGGTCGATCCCGATCTGCAGGCCCAGCTGTGGGCCATGTCGGCCGAGATCCTCGAGACGCCGCTCGGCCGCGCCGCGGACGCCATCGAGGCCTGGCGGGCGGCGCTCGAGAAGATGCCCGAGGGACTGGACGCTTTCTTCGCGCTCGAACGGCTGCTCGCCGGCGTAAACCGGCCGAGCGAGCTGGTCGAGATCCTCGAGCGCCACCTGGAGGTCGCCGGCGACTTCGACGAGCGTAAGGCCATCGCCAAGCGGATCGCGGTGCTCTACGAAGACGCGCTCAAGCTGCGCGAGCAAGCGGTGCGGGCCTGGGAGACCGTGCTCGAGATCGATCCCAACGAGGCCGAGGCGCTCGAGTCGCTGGCGCAGTTGCACCTGCAGGCCGGCGCCTTCCGCGAGCTGGCCGGGGTCTACGCCCGCAAGATCGAGCTGACCGAACGGGCCGACGAACGCCGCATGCTGTTCCTGCAGAGCGCGCGCATCTACGAAGAGAAGCTGAGCGAGGCGGACTCGGCCATCGACCAGCTGCGGGCGCTCCTGGCCGAGACCCCCAATGACGGTGAGGCGCTGGCCGATCTCGATCGGATCTTCACCGCCGAGGGGCGGCCGGCCGACCTGGTCGACGTTCTGGACGCGCGCGCCGCGCGCGAGACGAGCCCCGCCGCCGCGCAGGAGATTGCCTTTCGGGCCGCGCGCCTGGTCGAGACGGATCTCAGCGACGTCGAGGGGGCCATCGGGCGCTACCAACGGATCCTGACCGCGGCGCCGACGCACGCGCCGGCGCGCGAGGCGCTGTTCGCCATCGCGCGCGGCGACGACTACCGGCTCCCCGCGGTGGCCGTGCTGGAGCCGCTGCGCCGCGCCGGCAAAGCCTGGGACGACGTCGTCGAGCTCACCGAGCTGCGACTGACGATGGAGGACGCCACCGATCGTCGGGTGGCCCTGTTGGCGGAGATCGCGCGCATCGAGGAGATCGAACGGCACGACGTCGACCGGGCGTTCGCCGCCTGGGCCCGCGCCTTGACCGAAGAGGCGACCGAGGCGGCGCCGCGCCAGGCCCTCGAGCGCCTGGCCGCCGCGACCGACAACTGGGCCCGGCTGGCGGAGGTCTACACCGAGCGGATGGAAGCGACCTTCGACGCCCCCTTGCAGCGCTCGCTGGCGCTGCGCCTGGCGACGCTCCACGAGAACCAGCTCGGCGATCTGGCGCGCGCGGCGGACTTCCTGCGCAAGGCCCAGTCGCTCCCGGGCGACGAGGCCCCGGTCCTGGCCGCGCTGGCCGAGGTGCTGCGCAAGCTGGGCGACAGCGGCGAGCTGGCCGAAGTCCTGTCCCGCGAGGCCGAGGTGGCCGGCGATCCGGCGGAGCAGGCCGACTTTCTGGCGGCGCTGGGCGATGTCCGGCTGCACGGTCTGGAAGACGCCGAAGGGGCGCTCGGCGCCTACCGCGACGCCATCGAGCGCAATCCGGCGCAGCCGCAAGCGCTGGCGGCGCTGGGCACGCTCCTCGATCGCCCGGAGACCCGCGAGGGGGCGCTCGACGTGCTCGAGCCGCTGGCCGAGGCCCGCGGCGATTACCCGCAGCTCATCGCGCTCTATGAGCGGCGCTTCGCGCTGCGCGACGATCGCGGCGAGCGTGCCCACTGGCTGCGCAAGATCGCTGAGATCGCCGCCGATCAGCTGGCCAGTCCGCAGCGCGCCATCGAGGCGCTCGGGCGCGCGCTGCTCGAAGAGCCGATGCCCGGCGGCACGCTCGACGATCTCGAGCGGATCGCCGGTGCCGCCAAGCTGCCCGCTGCAGGCGCCGTCAAGATCGAAGCCGCGCTCGCCGAGGCCGAGCCCGACACCGCGCGCGAGCTGGCGCTGCGGGCCGCGCGGCTCTACGCCGAGGCGGGCGATCGCGCCGCGGCCGAACGGCTCTACGCCCGCGTCCTCGAGAGCGATCCCGAGAACGCCGACGCCTTGTTGGCGCTCGAAGGTCTCTACCGGGCCGCGGCGGATCCGTTGCGCCTGGCGGCCATCCTCGAACGTCGGGCCGCGGGCGAGCTCGACCCGCAGGCGCGCCGGGGCTGGCTCATCGAAGCGGCCCATTTGCACGAAGGGCAGGGCGACCTGCCGGCGGCCGTGGCCGCCCTGCAGCTGCTTCGGGCCGCCGACGAAGAGGACGTGGAGGCGCTCGGCGAGCTGGGACGCCTGTACGAGGTGCTGGGCCAGGCGCCCGAGCTGGGGGCCGTCTTGGCCGAACGCGCCCGTCTGAGCGACGATCCGCGCGACCGCGCCGCGCTCTGGGCACGGGTCGGCGAGCTGCGCCTAGGCGTCCTGAAAGATCTCGACGGCGCCGCCGACGCTTACCGAGAGGCGCTCGATGCGGCACCCGACGACGGCCTCGCGCTGTCCGCCTTGGAGGCGATCGCGGCCCAGCGCGAGGACTGGTCGACGCTGCAGGAGGTGCTCTTGCGCCGGCTCGGCGCGGTCTCCGGCGCCGATCAGGCGGCGGTCCTGCTGAAGCTGGCGCGCAACGCCGAGCAGCGGCTGTCGGACGTCGATCAGGCGGTCGGCTTTCTGCGGCAGCTCCTCGAAGTCGAACCGGAGAGCGGGTTCGCCTTTCTCGAGCTGGAACGGATCCTGCATTCGAATGACCGCTGGTACGACCTGGTGGATGTCCTCGGCCAGCACGCCGACATGGAAGGCGCGGCCGGCCGCAAACCGACCGAGCTGGCGCTGCGGGTCGCGATCGCCGACGTCTGGGAACAGGAGCTGGACGCGCCGGACAGCGCGGCCGAGGCCCTCGAGCGGGTGCTCGAGGTGGCGCCCACCAATGTCGCGGCGCTGCTGTCGCTCTCCCGCCTGCACGAGAAGGCCGAGCGCTGGGATGAGGCGAGCGCGGCCCTCGAGCGCGCGGCCGAGAACGCCAGCGCACCGACCGAGGTGGCCGAGATCCAGTTCCGCAAGGCGGGCACGTTGCGCGCGCGGGGCGCCGATCCCGACGAGATCGAGACCGCGCTCCTGCGCGCGCTCGACGCCGATCCGACCCACCGCCCGACGCTGGAGGCGCTGGAGACCATCGCGCGCGACGCCAAGGACGACGAGCGGCTGGCCAACCTGCTGGCGCTCGGCCTCGAGAGCACCACCGACGACGACGAGCGCCGGAGACGCCTGCGTGAGATCGCCGCGCTCTACAGCGGACCGCTGGCGCAACCGTCGGCTGCGCTGCCCTACCTCGAACAGCTGGTGGCGCTCGATCCCAAGGAGATCGCCGGGCGCGAGCAGCTCGCCCTGGCGCTCATCGCGGGCGGCCGCGTCGACGAGGCGGCCCACATCATCGGCGAGCTGATCGCGGAGCTGGGCAAGGCAAGGCGCGGCAAGGACAGCGCCCGCTGGCAGACGCGCCTGGGCGCGATCGCCGAATCGCGCGGCGATATCGAGGCGGCGTCGGCCAGCTTCAACGCGGCCTACAAGCTCGATCCCAGCTATCCGGCCACCATCGCGGCGCTCGGGCGCCTGGCCTACCGCCGCAGCGACTTCGACGCCGCCCGCAAGTTCTACCGCTCGCTGCTGCTGCAGAACTTCGACGAGCCGACCTCCGGTGTCTCGAAGGCCGAGGTCTACCTGATGCTGGGCCGCATGCACGTGCTCGCCAACGAGTCCCCCAAGGCGCGCAACATGTTCGAGCGGGGACTCGAGATTGCGCCCGACAACGTCGATCTCAAGGCCGCGCTCACGGGCCTGGGCTAATCGCCGGGTATCGATTCGATCCGTGCCCTGCGCCCACTACTTCGGCGCGCAGCGCTTCTCGGCGCGCGCGGCCTGCCGCGAGAGCGACGTCTCGGCGCCGGCCGCCAGCTTCGCGAGCGTCGCGCGGCCCGCGCCGGGATCACATAGGACGCCGAGCGCCTCGACCGCCACCGTCTGAAAGGGATAGCGGGTGTCGCCGGCCAGATCGACGGCGGCCGCCACCGCCTCCATGCCGCCAAGGTGCGCGAGCGCGCGCAAGGTCGCGACCGCCACCCCCTCCATCGCCAGATCGGCCTCCGATTCGACCACCGCGCGGCGCAGCGACCCCGCCAGCTCGCCCGCCACCGCCGGGCCGCCCACCTCCGCCAGCAGGCCGGCGGACAGCTCGCGCAGCGAGGGGTTGTCGGTGCGGCGATCGAGCGTGTGTAGCAGGACCCCGTGGGCGCGGGGATCCTTGCAGCGGGTCAGGCCGACCAGCGCCGCGCGGCGCACCTCGTCGACGTCGCGCTCGGTGGCGCGGACCAGCAGATCGCCCGCGCCGGCGCCGCACAGCCGACCGAGCGCCTCGATCTCGGCGCGCCGCACGAACGGCCAGGGCTCTTGCTTGGCGCCCACGATGAGCGCCCCCGTGGCGCCGACGTCGGCTTGATTGCCGAGCCCGGTCGCCGCGCTCTCGCGCACGCGCGGATCGCCATCGCCAAGCGCGGCGCGCAACGCCGGCCACAGCGCCGCGCCGGCGCTCGGCGTCCCGTTGGTCCTGAATCCCCCCAGCTCTCGAACCGCAAGAAACCGCAACACGGGATCGTCGGACGCGGCCCGCAGATCCGCCAGGGCGCCCGGATCGCCGCCCGGACCCAAGGCCCCCAGCGCCACGATCGCCCGCGCGCGCAGCTCGAAGGCCCGATCGGCCGCCAGCGCGCCGCGCAGCGCCGCCAGCACCGGCGCCCGGCTCTCCGGGCTGCGCTCGAGAGCCTCGGGCAGCAGGCGCACCAGATCGGCCGCCCGCCCAGACGCGCCCTCGGCCTTCTGCTCGGAAGCGGCCAGGGCAGCCAGTACCGCATCGGCGTGCAAGCGCGGCGATCCGCCCGCGGCCCCGACGACCTCGCCACGCAGGGCCGGTGTCCCGACGCCGACAGCGGCCAGCAACGCGGCGGTGGCCTGAGCGTCGTCGATCTTGCCGAGGATGCGCGCGGCCCGCGCCCGATCGTCGGGCGACGCCGCCGTCGACGACAGCAGCGCCACCAAAGGGCCGACGGCCGGTGTCCCCGCGCGGGCCAGTGCGTCGCCCACCAACCGCTCTTCCTTCTCGCTCGCCCCCACGACCGCGCTGGTCAGCGCATCGAGCGCCTCGGGCGTTTTGGGGGTCGGCTCGATCGCGGTCAGCGCCTCGATCAGACATTCGCGCGCCTGGCCCTTGCCCACGGCGATCGCCCGCGCCAACGGCAACACCGCCGGCTCGCCGAGCCCCACCACCAGCGGCAGCCGGGCCGCGCAGTCGGGCGCCGAGACCAGATCGCCGACCAGCCGCTCGACCCCGCCGGGCCCATCCGCATCGGTGAAGATCGCCAGCTCGCCGATGGCCGTGGTCCCATAGCTCTTGGGCGGCGAGGCGGCGGTGCCGTGGACGACCTCGGTCAGGATCACCGTCAGGCAAGACGAGACGACGGGTTTCGGAAAGCGCACCCAGTACGGATCCCGCCAGTGTACCGGCGTCGCCTTGGCGTCGTCGGCGGGATCGTTGGGCACCTCGACGTCGAAACGCTGCTCGGGCGCCGGCCCGAACGCGATCTGAAATCGCCGCAACCGATTGTTGGCGCGGAACGCCTGAGGGCTCGCGCCGTCGCCGGGGAGAATCCGCAGGCCGGTGACGCCGTAGCCGCCGGCCGCCGCGCGCGCGGTCAGGAACTCGCCGCGTCCGTCGCTGCCGACCCCTTCGGCCCACGAGGTGGATGGATCGCCATCGCCGAGCTCGACGGGCGCGTTCAGGCCGCGCGCATCGCTGCCGGCGCCGCGGGTGGTGGAGGCGGCGGTCCAATGAAAGTCCCCGATTGGACGGCCGGACGGCATGGCCGGATCGCCCCGGCGCGCGACCAGCTTCACCGCCGCGGGCGGCGGCAGCGGCGGCAGGATGGGTCGAAAACGGCCGGTGGCGAAGTCGTAGGCGCGCGGGAAGAGGCGCGGCGGCTGGCCGTCGCAGCGGGTCACCTCGGGGGCGGTCTGATACTCGACGACCCGCTCGGGGGTCACCTCGACCCACTGCGAGCTCTCGCCGTCGATGTCGCGCGGGCCGGTGAGGCCCGTCCAGATCACGCGCCGCGCGTGGCCGCGACCCGCCTCGATCTCGCCGATCCATACCTCTTCGCCCGGCGTGCCGAGGATCGGAATCCGCAGCTCGGCGAGCCGATGGCCGGCCACCGAGACTTCGCGCAAGACCGGGGTTCCGCGCCGCAACGGCGGCGTCTTGGGCGCGAGGCGTCCGATCGAATCGGCGCCGCTGCGGATCTCCAGCGCGCCGTCGGGTGCCGAGGTGAGCTGCAACCCTGCCGAGAGGGCGGGCCCGGTCGCGACCGGCGGGGTGGGGGCCGCCGAGGCGAAGCCGCCGGCCAGCGCAAGCGACACCAGCGACACGACGAAGACGCGCATCCCTCCGGATAACACGACATCTGCGCTATATAGAAGCCCTCATGAAAACCGTACCGGCCACCGTCGGCGGCACCGAGAGCGGAAAAGTCGCCGGTACCGTCGCTGGCACAGTCGCAATCTTGGGCCGTCCCAACGTGGGCAAGTCCACGCTCCTCAACCGCATCGTCGGCGAGAAGCTGGCCATCGTCACGCCCAAGCCGCAGACCACCCGCAACCGAATCCTGGGTGTCTACAACCAAGAAGATCGTGGACAGATCGTCTTCGTCGACACGCCGGGCGTGCACGGCGCCAAGAAAGAGCTCAATCGCTTCATGGTGCAAGAGGCGCTCGGCATCATCCCGGATGTGGACGCCGCGTTGCTGGTGATCGAAGCGGGCACCGACCGTCCAGGCGACGCCGAGGACGCCATCCTGCGCGCGCTGGCGGAGGCGCGCCGTCCGGTGATATTGGCCATAAACAAGGTCGACGCGCTCAAGGACAAGGGCTCGCTGTTGTCGGTGCTCGAGCGCTGGAACGAACGCAAGGAGTTGCGCGCCTTGGTCCCCATCTCCGCCAGCAAGGGCACCAACGTCGATCGGCTGGTGAACGAGCTTTGGGGGCTGTTGCCCGAGGGGCCGCCGCTCTATGGCCCCGAGATGTTGACCGATCGAACCGAGCGCTTCCTGGCCAGCGAGCTGATTCGCGAGCAGCTCTTCTTGGCGCTGCGCCAGGAGGTTCCGTACGCGGTGGCCATTTCGATCGACAACTGGGAGGAGCGGGTGGCCGACGTGGTCATCTCGGCCAGCATCATCGTCGAGCGCGAGAGCCAGCGGGCCATCGTGCTCGGCAAAGGTGGGGCCATGATCCGCGAGGTCGGTACGCGCGCGCGGGCCGCCATCGGCGAGCTCCTGCAGCGACCGGCCCACCTGAAGCTTCACGTGAAGATCCAGCCCGACTGGACCACCTCGCCGCAGGCTTTGGCCGAGCTCGGGTACCGCGCGTGAAATACCGCAGCGATCGCCCCCCATCGGGCCGGCGCCCCGCGCCGAGCCCGCGTCTTGCGCCGAGCCCGCGCCGCCCCGCGGCGCCCGCCGAGCCGGACGCCGACGTGCCCAACCCCGACGCCGACGCGCCCGAGCCCGACGCGACGCCGCGGCGGGGCCGGCGTGGCCGCCCGGCGCCCGATCGCCCCGATCTGCCGCTGGTCGCGCTGGTCGGTCGACCCAACGTGGGCAAGTCGTCGCTCTTCAACCGCCTGTGTGGCGGACGCCCCGCGCTGGTCGAGGACGTGCCCGGCGTGACGCGCGATCGGCGCTATGGCCAGGCCGACTGGGGACCGGCGCACTTCCGGGTGGTCGACACCGGCGGGCTCGATCCTTCGGCGGACGGCATCCTGGGCGCCATGCGCCAGCAGACGCTGCGCGCGCTGGATGAAGCCGATCTGGTGATCTTCGTGGTCGACGCCCGCGAGGGAATCACTGTGGTCGACAGCGACGTGGCGGACGTCCTGCGCCGCTCCGGCCGCCCGGTGCTGGTGGCGGCCAACAAGGTGGACTCGGATCGCAACCAGACGGCGGCCACCGAGGCGTTCTCGCTGGGCTTCCCCGAGGTCTACCCGATCTCGGCCAGCCACGGCCGTGGCGTCGCCGAGCTGCTCGACGCGGTGGTCGGCAAGCTGCCGCCCCCGAAGAAGCGGGAGGCGCCGGCCGCCGGCACCGACGCCGATACCGAGGTGGACGGCCCGCTGCGATTGGCCTTCGTGGGCAAGCCGAACGTGGGCAAGTCCTCGCTGGTCAACTGCCTGCTCGGCGAAGATCGCGTGTTGGTCCACGACCAGCCGGGCACCACGCGCGATCCGATCGACACGCCGTTTTCCTTCGGCGGCCGCGAATTCGTCCTGGTCGATACCGCCGGGATGCGGCGCCGCCGCGCCATCGACACCTTGACCGAGCACGTGGCGGCCAAGATGGCGCGCGATCAGCTGGACCGCTGCGACGTGGCCGCGTTGGTGATCGACGCCCGCCTGGGCGCCACCGCCGAGGACGCCAAGCTGGCCAGCCTGATCGAAGAGTCGGGGCGCGCCGCCCTGGTGATCCTCAATAAGAAGGATCTGGTCGGCCGCGCCGACACCGACACCAAGGTCGGGAGCACCCGCGAGACACTGGCGTTCCTCAGCTACGCGCCGGTCCTGCTCACCTCGGCGGTCACCCGCGCCGGCGTCACCTCCATCCTCACCGAGGCCGGCCGGATCTTCGAGCAGGCTTCGCGCCGGATCTCCACCGGCGAGCTCAACCAACTGCTGGAAGACATCATCTCCCACAAACCGCCGCCCGCCGGCCGCGGTGGGCGCCACGTACGCATCTACTACGCCACCCAGGCGGGGGTCCGTCCGCCCACCTTCTTCGTGAGCACCAACCACCCGGCGGAGGTCGCCTATTCTTATCGCCGGTTCTTGGTCAACCAGCTCCGCAAGGCCTACGGTTTCGAAGGGGCGCCCATCCGCCTCATGTTCCGCGCCCACAAGCAGAAGCTGCGCCAGGCGCCGCCCAGCGCTAGAAAATCCACGAAAGGCGGGCGGTCGCGGAAAAGATGAACGGCGAGTTGCCGAAATCGCGCGGGTTCTCGATCAGATCGAGCGGGCTGTAGAGATACTGAAAGCTGACGCCGGCGGTGATCCGGCGCGTGATGAAATAGTCGCCGCCGACGCCCAACTCGGAGACGAGCTTGTGCGGCTGCTTGGCGACCACGGCGCCGCCGATCTCGGCCACCCCCAGCTCGAGGTCGCAGTAGGGGACCAGGCGCAGGATGTCAAACGCATAGGTGATGCCGACCAGCGCCGCGCCGGTGTGGATCGTCCCCCCCGGCAGCCCGGCCTGGCTGTTGGCCGACACCGAGTGCAGCGATCCCTCCAGCGATACCCGCGCCGCCCAGGCGTCGAGGAAACCGTACTCGAGGTCGAGCGCGGTGACGTTGCCCCAGGGCGCCCGCCCATCGACGTTGACCGTGCCGGCCCCTTCGCGCAGCGAAAGCTGCCATTCGTCGCGACCGGCGGCATGCGCACGGGCGGCGCTGGCTGCCCCGATCGAGAACGCTACCAAAGCGGCCACCAGCCTCACGCCCGCCGACTATACATGCGTTGCCGGTCCGCGCCGCAGGGCCGGCCATTTGACCGGCCGAGGAGGCTCTGTTATCTCCCCCACCGGTGCCTAAGAACAAGCTCAGCAGGAAACAGCTCCGTCAGCCGGACGAATTCGTCGGGTTTTGGACCCGCACGGGCGAGGCGGTCTCGAAGTTCGCGTCGTCCCACACCCGCGCGCTCGTCGTGAGCGCCACGGCGCTGGTGACGGTGGTGGCCGGCTCGGTCGTGATTGCGCAGCTCTCCCAGCGGCGGGCCATCGCCGCGTCGGAAGCGCTCGATCGGGTCGAACAAATCGAGACCGCGGACCTGATCGTCGCGGGCGCGACCCCCAAGGACGACGGGCTGCCGCACTTCGCGACCGAGAAGGAACGCCTCGAGGCCGCGCTCAAGGAGCTGGACGCCGCCTTCGGCTCGGGCCACGGTCCGCTGATACCCGAGGCGCTGCTGGCGCGCGGGAGCATCCTTTTGGATCTCGACCGCGCCGACGAGGCCATCGCCGTCTACGAGAAGCTGCTGGCCGATCACCTCGACAGCCGCTTGCGCTTCCTGGCCCGCGAGGGGCTCGGTTATGGCTACGAGCGCAAGGGGCGCCTCGACGACGCCCTGCGCGTGCTGTCCAAGCTGGGCGACGACGCCCAGGGCATGGGGGACTTTTACCAGGACCGCGCGCTTTACCATCAAGCGCGCCTGGCGGAGCTGCGGGGCAACCCGGCGAACGCTTCGAAGCTCTATAAAGAAGTGCTGGAGAAGAGCCCGACCACGTCGCTGCGCGAAGAGATCACGAATCGCCTCGCCTCGCTCGAGCTGAAGTGACCGCCCGCGGGATCCTCGTCGTGGCGCTCGCAGCCACGTCGGGCTGTGCCGCGGCGACCGCGCGCCGGGTCGAGGGGGTCGAGCCGCCGGCGCACCCGGCCGGTGTCCTGCACCTGGCCTGGCGGACCACCTTGCACGATCATGGGCTCTTCGAGCCGGCGGCCGAGGAGTGCGCCACCGGAGCGCTCGCGGGGCGCCACCTCGTCATCGGCTCGCGGGCCGGCGCCGTCGCGGGCGTCTCCCCCGATACCGGGCACATCGATTGGGTCACCGGCGTCTCGGGCGGGGTCGACAGCACCGCCCGCTACGACGCCGCCCGCGGCCAGGTCTACGTGGGCGCCGACGACGGCAGCTTCTACGCCATCGATCCCAACACCGGCGCCATCCGCTGGACCTATCGGGGCAAGGGCGCCTTCGAGCGCCCCCCGGAAATCGGCAGCGATCTCGTCTATGCCAGCAGCGCCGCCGACCGGGTCGTCGCGCTGGAGGCCGCCACCGGCAAATGGCGCTGGCAGTACGAGCGCGAGATGCCGGAGGGGTTCACGATCCACGGCTACGCGGGGCCTCGCCTGGCCGGCACGCAGCTTCTGACCGGTTTCGCCGACGGCTACTTCGTGTCGCTGTCGCCGGCCAGCGGCGAGGTGAACTGGGCGCGCTCGCTGGCCGCCGCCTCCGAGCAGTTCGTCGATGTCGACACGACCGCCACCGTGCGGGGAGATCTGGCCTACGTGTCGTCGTACTCGGGCGGTCTTTACGCCGTCGATCTGCGGGACGGCGCGACCAAATGGCGCCTGGCGATCGAAGGGGTCGGCGACGTCACGGTGTCCGACCAGCGCCTCTTCTTCGTGGCGCCCCGACAGGGATTGCACTCGGCCGATCTGGACGGCCGCGTGCTCTGGCGCCAGGGGTTGACCGAGGCCGGCGACCTGACGCGCCCCTTGGCCGTGGGGCGTTACTTGATCTTCTCGGGGAGCCGGGCCGGACTCTTCGTGGTCGATCGCACCGCCGGCGAGCTGTTGGAGGTGTTCAACCCCGGGCACGGCATCTGCGCCGCGCCGACATTGGACGAGGCCCAGCAGCGGCTCTATGTCCTATCGAACAGCGGCTCGCTCTACGCGCTCGACCTGCAACAGTAGGAATCGGTCGATTCGCGCCGGAGGCCAACCATTGCCGTGGCCCCGTGCGCCGCAAGAGCCGCGGGCGGCCGAGAGCCGCGGGCGCGGTCAGACGCCGCGGGCGAAGGAGGGCGTGCCCTGGGCTTCGATGCGGCGGACCAGCTCCTTGATGCGGCGGGTGCCCCCGGCGTCGCGGGCCTTCCATTCGACGCCGAAGCCGCTCTCGCCGCCCGGGTGTCCCTTCCAGGCCACGCGCGCCGACAGCGGCATCGCCACCTCGGCGCCCGGCGGCGACACCTTCAGCACGACGTCGCCGATGGCGGGCAGCGGCTGCTCCGTACAGACGAACGCGCCCCCGCGGCCGATGTCGCGCAGGGTGCCGGCGTTGTCCTGCAGGATGCCGGCGACCTGCCACATGATCGGCAGCTCGACCGGCAGGCGCTGATGCCGCCGGGCCACCATCTCGGCGGAGTCGCCGCGGGCGACAGCCAGCAGATATTCGCGGGCTTGGGTTTCGGTCTCCAGGAACTCGATTCCGATCCCGGCCTTCACCTTGGTGCTGTGCTTGCCGGGGCGCCGCCAGGCGACCTGCCCACGAATGAGCGTCGGGCTGCGGCGCCGGCCGAGCCGGATGGCCACCACCACGGTCTCGCCGATCGCCAGCAGGCGGCGGGTCGGAAAAAAGATCCCCCCCCGGGGCAAATCTGGCAGGTAGCGGGCCAAGAAAGCCGCTCCGCTCGGAAAATGCGCCTTGAGGATGCTCATGTGGGGAAGTGAAGGCGATCGTATGATGGAGATCGGAAGTTTTGTAAAGTGCGTTGCAGAGAGGAACCGATTGGAGACCGCCGGCTTCGACTACCTTTTGCCGCCCGAGCTGGTGGCGGCCGACCCCGCCGAGGACCGCGACGCGGCCCGCCTGATGGTGCTCGATCGGACCACCGGAGCGCGCAAACACGCGCAGTTTCTGGATCTTCTCGACTACCTGCCGGCGGCCTCACTGCTGGTCCTCAACGATACCCGGGTGTTCCCGGCTCGGCTGCGCGGGCGCAAAGTTTCCGGTGGGGCTGTCGAATTTTTGGTGACGCGCCGCATTTCCATCCAGACAGTCGAAGGCGGGGGCTTCGTTGAACGCTGGGAAGGGCTGACCCGCGGCCTGGGTCGGGACGCCGGCACCATCGAGTGCGCGCGGGGCGTCCGGATCGATGCCATCGAACGCCACCCGGGAGGGGCAGGTTGGGCCAGCTGGCGAGCGACCGGCCCTGGCCCTTCGCTGCTGGCGGCGCTGGAGGAGATCGGTGAGATCCCGCTGCCGCCCTACATCGAAGCCGCGCGCAGGCGGGCCGGGCGGCCGGTCGCGCGGCCGGAGGATCGGGCGCGCTACCAGACTGTCTATGCGGCGGAACCGGGAGCGGTGGCCGCACCGACCGCTGGCCTGCACTTCACTCCGGAGCTGCTGGCGGCGGTGACCGAGGCCGGCCACGAGATCGCGTTCGTGACGCTCGAGGTGGGACCGGGGACCTTCCGCCCGGTCAAGACCGACGATCCCAGCTTGCACGTCATGGACGCCGAGCGTTTCCGAATCTCGGCGGCGGCGGCGGCGGCCGTGGCCGGCGCCCGCGCGGCTGACCGCCCGGTGGTGGCGGTGGGAACCACTGTGGTGCGGACCCTCGAGGCCTCGGCGCGTGCACACGGCGGCGCGGTGGTCGCGGGCGATGGATCGACCGATCTGTTCTTGCTGCCCGGGGCGCGCTTCGAGGTGATCACCGATCTCATCACCAACTTCCACCTGCCGCGCTCGACGCTGCTGATGCTGGTGGCGGCCTTCGCGGGCCGCGAGCGGGTGCTGGAGGCCTACGCCGAGGCGGTCCAGCTCGGCTATCGCTTTTACAGCTACGGCGACGCCATGTTCATTCGGGGAGCGGGCCAATGACGGCGGCGGCGGGCGAGGGCGCCCAGCCGACCTTTCGAATTTCCGCGCGGGCCGACCGAGCGCGCGCGGGGACCATCGAGACCGCGCACGGCCCGATCGAGACACCGGTGTTCATGCCGGTCGGGACGCAGGCCACCGTCAAAGCGCTCTCCTCGGGTGATCTCGAGCGGCTCGGGCCGCGTGTCATCCTGGGCAACACCTACCACCTGGCGCTGCGCCCGGGCGCCGAACGAATCGCCGCGCTGGGCGGTCTGCACCGATTCATGGCCTGGCCGCGCGCCATCCTCACCGACTCGGGCGGGTACCAGGTCTTCAGCCTGCGGGCGCGCCGGACTATCGACGAGGACGGCGTCACCTTCGCGTCGCACCTGGATGGCTCGCCGCAACGGCTGACCCCCGAGCGATCGATGCAGATCCAGGCCCTGCTGGGCAGCGACATCGCGATGGCCTTCGACGAGTGTCCGCCCTCGGATGCGCCGCGCGAGGCGATCGAGGCCGCCATGGCGCGCACCACCCGTTGGGCGCGCCGCTGCCTGGCGCTCGAGCCGCCGGCCGGCCAGCTCCGATTCGGCATCGGCCAGGGGGGCGTACACCTGGATCTGCGGCGCGCGCACCTGGCCGAGCTGTCGGCACTGCCGTTCGACGGCTTCGCGCTGGGCGGCCTCGGCGTGGGCGAAGCGCCCGAGATCATGCATGCGGTGATCGACGCGGTGGCCGGGGAGATGCCGGCCGATCGCCCCCGTTATCTGATGGGGGTCGGCACGCCCGGGGACATCTGGCAGGCCATCGGTGCCGGCATCGACATGTTCGACTGCGTGATGCCGACCCGCAACGCGCGCAACGGGCAGCTCTTCGTGCGAGCGGGGCGCCTCAATATCTCGAACGCCCAGCACCGCGAGGACCGCCGGCCAATCGAAGAGGGGTGCCCCTGCGAATGCTGCGCGCGCTACAGCCGCGCGTACTTGGCGCACCTCTATCACGCCAAGGAGCTGCTTTATTATCGCTTGGCGACGGTGCACAACCTCGAGCATTACTTGAGCTTGGCCCGTCGCGCGCGGGAGGTGATCGCGGCCGGCGGCGCGTTCCCGCCGACGCCGTGGTAGACGATCGGGGCCGATGGCCAAACGGGTGGGGGTGATCCTTTCGGGCTGCGGGCGCCGCGACGGCAGCGACGTGGCCGAGGCGGTGCTGGCGCTGCTGGTCATCGAGCGCGCCGGCGCGGTGGCGGTCTGCGCGGCGCCCGACGCCGAGCAGTCGGCCATCTTTGATCACTTGAACGGAAAGCCCGCTGAACCGCCGCGCCAGGCGCGCGTGGAAGCCGCCCGCATCATCGGCGGCCCGATCTTGCCGCTGTCGGCGCTCGACGCCGCAGCAATCGACGCGCTGGTGATCCCGGGCGGGGAGGGCGCGCCCACGCTGCTCTCGAACTACGCCGACAAGCACGAGCTCTGTCAGGTCGATCCCGAGATCGCGCGGCTTTTGCGCGCGCTGCTGGCCGCGCACAAACCGATGGGCTTCGTCGGCCTGTCGGCGCTGCTGGCGGCGCGGGTCTTGGGTCCAGTGGCCGGCGTGCGCGTGACGCTCGGCCCGCGGGGGACCACCCCGTCCAAGCACGCGGCGATCATGGGCGCCGACGTCCGTCCCGCCACCGCCGACGACGTCATCGCCGATCAGAAGGCGCGCGTCTTCACGACGCCTGGCTTCCTGATCGAAGGCGCCGGCCTGGCGGTCGTAGCTCGGTCGATGGACAAGCTGGTTCGCGCGGTGGTCGGGGGGGCCCGGGATCGCGCGCCGGCGGTGGCGCCGGTTGGAGAAGCGGGCGATCGGCCGATACCAGCGATGGTCGGCGCGCCCCCCGCATCGATCGGTCGCGCCGGCGATCGCCCCGGCAACACGCCCGCCGCAGCGCCACAGGAGCTGTCGGCGATCGAGCCGCGCCGCCGCCCACGTCACACGCGCCGCTAGGGTCTACTGATCCAGGCCGCGGTTGCGCTTGATCTGATCGAGGACCTTGCCGTATTCGACCTCCCAAGTGGAGGTCCCTTCCTCGAGGTTCTTGATCCGGCGCCGAACCTCTTCGTCCAGCTCCTCGTCGACCTGCATGTGCTTCTTGAGGATGTCGCCCATCCGCTTTCGCAGCACGGTGTCCTCGACGTAGATCTCTTCGATATGCGGCGACTGCATGAACGACTCGATCATCTGGGTCGTCATCCACTCGAGCCCGTCCTCGCCGAGGCCGAAGGCCTTCTCGCCCGCCAGTGTTCGCTTGATCTTGCCGAACTGCTCGTAGGGCAGGTTGCGCTTCTGCAGCAGATCCTTGGCCTTCTCGGTGATCTCGCGATCGACCCGCAGGTACTCCTTGAGCACCGCCTGCACGTCCATCTCGGCCTCCGCCCGATCGGTGACCTCGATGTCGCCCGCGTCGACCAAGCTCTTGACGATCTCGGTCCCCACCAAAGGAATTTTCCCGCTGTAAAGCCGCATCTTTAACGGGCTTTATAGGGGCGACGTCCCGGACAGTCAAGATGCGCGACGGGATGCTTTCGTGTCAAACTCAGGCGTCAGGTGCTTTTCCCGATCCGCGATCACAACCCGCGCACCCGTTTCCCGGCGGTCACGCTGCTTGTGATCGCTGCCAACGTCGTCGTGTTCTTCTTCGAGCTGTCGCTCGACGCGCGGGGACAGAAGCTCCTGGTGCTCGAGGCCGGGGCGATCCCGTACGAGATCGTGAACCACATCGACATCGGGCCCCGCGATCTCTTTCCGGTGCCCGGATCCATCTGGACCTCGCTGTTTCTGCACAGCGGTTGGCTGCACCTGATCGGCAACATGTGGTTCCTCTGGCTCTTCGGCGACAACGTCGAAGAGTCGCTGGGCCCTGTTCGCTACCTGATCTTCTATCTTCTGGTCGGCACCATCGGCGCCCTGGCGCAGTGCTACGCCATGCCCGACTCGATGGCGCCGATGATCGGGGCCTCCGGCGCCATCGCGGGCGTCCTGGGCGGCTACGTGATGCTGTATCCCCGCGCGCGGATCGAAACGCTGATCATGATCCCGTTCTTGTGGCCGGTGATCGATCTGCCGGCCTGGATCTTTCTGGGCATCTGGTTCGTGACGCAATTTTTCCTGCCCAGCGGTTCGGGCATCGCCTGGATGGCGCACGTCGGCGGCTTTCTGGCCGGTCTGGGTGCGGTGCGCCTGCTCGCCCGCTCCCGTCCCGGACCGCCCATGGCCACCGTCGAGTACATTCCGCCGCCGCGGCTCTCTCGCCAGTAGCCGCGCGCAGAATCTCCGCGAATCGACTTGACAGCGATGGTGTGGCGCGCAAAATCCCGGGCCGTTCGTCGCGCTTTTCCGGCGCCGAGCAGGGCGGATTAGCTCAGCTGGTTAGAGCAGGCGTTTCATACGCGCCGGGTCCGGGGTTCGAGTCCCTGATCCGCCACGACATGATCAATTCGAAGCAGCTGTATCGCGGACGCCGGACCCCTTGGGGGTCCCGATGAAAACCGTCAGCAAGCCATGGGGGCACGAGCTGATTTGGGCGGTGACCGACCGCTACGTCGGCAAGGTGCTGCACATCAAGGCCGGCCAGAAGCTGTCCTTGCAGTACCACCGCCTCAAGGACGAGACGGTCATGGTCTGGTCGGGCCGGATGCAGTTCGAGTATTTCTTCGAAGGCCAGCCCCCGCAGCTCAAGGAGCTCGGCCCGGGTGAGTCCTTCCATGTGACCCCGGGCCTGCGGCACCGCATGATCGCCCTCGAGGACACCGACGTCTTCGAGGTCTCGACCACCGAGCTCGACGACGTCGTGCGGCTCGAAGACGCTTACGGCCGCCAGGGGTCCTCCGCCCCCTGAAAATCTGGGGCCCCGATCGCGGATCCTGGGCGGCGTCCTTGACGGCGGCCGGACACGCGGGCTAGATCCCACCTCCTCATGTACGACACGTCCGATATCCGCAAGGGGCTCAAGATCATGCTCGACGGCTCGCCTTACACCGTCGTCGAGTTTCAATTCGTCAAACCGGGTAAGGGCGCCGCCTTCACCCGCACGAAGATGAAGAACCTGCTCACCGGGGCGGTCCTCGAGCGGAACCTGCGCTCGGGCGAGCGTCTGGAGCCCGCCGACGTCGAGACCAAGACCATGCAATATCTCTACGGCGACGCCGACTCGTTCATCTTCATGGACACCACCACCTACGACCAGGTGCACATCCCCAAGGCCACCATCGGCGAGCAGTCGGCCTTCATGCCCGAGAACATCAACGTCGAGGTGCTGTTCTTCAACGGGCGCGCCGTCGACGTCTCGCTGCCGAACTTCATCGAGCAGAAGGTGGTCGAAGCCGACCCGGGCTTCCGGGGCGACACCGCCACCGGTGCCACCAAGCCGGTCAAGATATCGACCGGCGCCAGCATCAACGTCCCGCTCTTCATCAGCATCGGTGACGTCATCAAGATCGACACGCGCAGCGGGCAGTACCTCGAGCGCGTCGGCCGGGCGTAGCGGTCGGTCGACGTGGCAGCCTCGCGCGCGGTGCTCGAGGCGCGGGGCCGGATCTTGCGGGCCGTCCGCGCCTGGTTCGAGGCCGAGGGTTTCCTCGAGGTGGAAACGCCGGCGCGCGTCCAGTCACCCGGGCAGGAGGTCCACCTCGACGCGATCCCGGCCGGCGACGGCCATTGGCTCATCACCTCGCCCGAGTACCACCTCAAGCGGCTGGTGGCGACCGGCTTTTCGCGGGTGGTCGAGATCGGCCGCTGCTGGCGGGACCACGAATCGGGGCCGCACCACGCCACCGAGTTCACGATGCTCGAATGGTACCGGGCCGGCGCGCCACTCGAGACGCTGGCCGCCGATTGCGAGGCCTTGATCGGGATCGCGATCGGCGCCGCCGACCGCGGGCCTTCGGCCCTCGGCCTGACCGCCCCGTTCACGCGCACCACCGTGCGCGAGCTCTTCCGGCGTCACGCCAACCTGGACCTGCGCGGCGACGAAGGCGCCGCGGAGCTGCGCGACCAGGCCCGGTCGGCGGGGGTGGCGCTTGGATCGGCCGAGGCCTGGGACGACATCTTCTATCAAGTGTTTCTCGATCGCATCGAGCCGGCGCTGGCTGCCGCCGGGCCGACCTTCGTCTTCGATTGGCCTGCGCCGCTGGCCGCGCTGGCCCGTCCCAAACTGGACGATCCGCGGCTGGTCGAACGCTTCGAGCTCTACGCGGGCGGCCTCGAGCTGGCCAACGCGTTCGGCGAGCTGACCGACGCCGTCGAGCAGCGCCGCCGGTTCGAGGCCGAGGCCCGCCTCCGATCCGCCCGCGGCAAGACGGTCTACCCGATTGACGAGGCGCTCCTGGCGGCGCTGCCCCAGATGCCGCCCACCGCAGGAATCGCGCTCGGCTTCGACCGACTGGTGATGCTGGTGCTGGGGCTCTCCGACATCCGCCAGGCCAAAGCGTTCGATCAAAAGTAGCGCGGGGGCGTAAACCGGCTTTGCCGGCGCAGCCTCCCCGCGTCCAAGGCATTCGAATGAGGGTCGAGCGGAAGGCCCGACGCGAGCGTAGCCCGGCTTTGCCGGCGCAGCCTCCCCGCGTCCAAGGCATTCGAATGAGGGTCGAGCGGAAGGCCCGACGCGGGCGTAAACCGGTTTTGCCGGCGCAGCCTCCCCGCGTCCAAGGCATTCGAATGAGGGTCGAGCGGAAGGCCCGACGCGAGCGTAGCCCGGCTTTGCCGGGCGCAGCGAGGGGGGACCGGGGGTGCGCGAGCGGCAGCGAGCCGCACCCCCGTCAGACAGACAGCATAAACCTTGCCCGTTTTGGGCTTCCCTGCTATGCGTTTGCCCGGCTGGAGGCCGTACCACGTGACTCAATTCCTAAATGGACTGGCGCAATCCGCTCCCGGTGGGGGCAGCTCGCCGGTGATGCAGTTCGTTCCGCTGATCGCCATCTTCGGCATCTTCTACTTCTTGGTCATTCGTCCGAACTCCAAGAAGCAGAAGGATCTGCAAAAGATGCTGTCCGAGCTCAAGAAGGGTGACGAGGTGGCCACCCAGGGCGGCGTCATCGGCAAGATCACCGGCATCAAGGACAACGAAGTGACGCTCCAGGTGCAGGAGGGCGTCCGGATTCGGGTCCTCCGCAGCGCTGTGACCGGCGTCTACAATGCGCCCGCGCCAAAAGCGGAAGCCAAAGCGTCGTAGTCGCGACGCGCCCCCGCACCTACGGACAAACTAATGGAACGCTCTTGGTGGTGGAAGGCGGCCCTATATGCGGTCGTCACCGTGCTGGCCGTCCTCTATTTGATCCCGACCGTCGTGCCGGAGGACAAGCAACCGGACTTCATCAAGAGGCACTTCCAGAAGCGGATCCAGCTGGGCCTCGACCTCCAAGGCGGCCTGCATCTCGTCTATGAGGTCGACGTCGACAAGGCGGTCGCCAGCAAGGTCGATCGCATGGCCACCGACCTGGAAGACCGGCTGCGCAAGGACAAGGGCGTCAACGGCCTGACCATCACGCGCGAGGGGCGCGACGACATCGTCATCGTCTTCAAGCCGGCCACCGACCAGGCCAAGCTGGACGATTCGATCCTCCGCGACTACCGCAAGGCGCTGGACGTCGTGAGCCGTGATCCGGTGGCCGGCATCGTGCGCCTGCGCCTCGATCCCGATCAGGTCGAAGAGGTGCGCGACTACGCGCTCCGCCAGGCGATCGAGACCATCCGCGGCCGCGTCGACAAGTTCGGCGTCTCCGAGCCCACCATCATCAAGAAGGGGACCGACATCATCGTCGAGCTCCCGGGTCTCAAGTCGGCCGACTTCGAGCGGATCAAGTCGATCATCGGCCGCACCGCGCAGCTCGAGTTCAAGATCGTCGACGACGGCTCGGAGTACATGAAGAAGGTGGCTGCCACCGTCCCCAAGAACGACGGCAAGTCGGGCGGCATCGACGTGGTGCCCGAGTCGTGGACCGAAAAGGACTCGGGCAAGCCGCACGAGGACGTCTACCTGCGCTCGAAGAGCCGCGACGCGCTCATGAAGTTCTTCGCCGGGCTGACCGGCGACCTGGTCATCCCGCCCGATCACGAGATCGGCTACGAGGAAACCCAGGCCCGCGGCGAGGACGGCCAGCAGACGCCGGACCGGTACTGGCGCACCTATTACCTGCACAAACGGGCGGCGCTGACCGGCGAGTACCTGTCGAACGCCGACCAGACCTGGGATCAGCAGACCGGTCGTCCCGAGATCTCGTTCGAGTTCGACCGCCAGGGCGCGGCGATCTCCGAGCGGATGACCGGCGACAACATCGGCCGCAAGATGGCCATCCTCCTCGACGACAAGATCAACAGCGCGCCGGTCATCGAGGGCCGCATCGGGGCCCGTGGCCGCATCACGCTGGGCGGCTTCGGCGACCCGCTCGCGCAGCAGCAGGAGGCCAAGGATCTGGTGGGCGTGCTGCGCTCGGGCGCGCTGCCGGCGCCGCTGCGCAAGACCTTCGAGACCCAGGTCGGGCCGACCATGGGCCGCGACTCGGTCGAGAAGGCCAAGTTCTCGATGTACATCGGCGCGGCGGCGGTCATCCTGTTCATGCTGATCTACTATCGGCTGTCGGGGATCATCGCGGTCGTGGCCATGGTCCTGAACCTGCTCTACATGATCGCCATCCTGGCCGCCTTCGAGGCCTCGCTGACCCTTCCGGGCATCGCGGGCCTGGTGCTCACCGTCGGCATGGCGGTCGACGCCAACATCATCATCTATGAGCGCATCCGCGAAGAATTACGGATGGGCAAGTCGGTGCGGACCGCCGTCGATGGCGGCTTCTCGCGCGCTTTCTGGACCGTCTTCGACGCCCACGTGACCAACTTCGTGGCCGGCGTGGTCCTGTATTCCTACGGGTCGGGGCCCATCCGCGGCTTCGCGGTCACGCTGCTGGTCGGCATCGTCACCAACCTCTTCACCTCTTACTGGCTCTCGCACTGGATGTTCGACGGCGTGGTCGGCCGCCGTGGTTCCGCGCGCGCCACCCTGTCGATCTAGAGGACGCCATGCCGGTCCAGAACCCGCGCCAGAAATTCTTCGAAATCATCAAGCCGGGCTCGACCTACGAGTTCATCGGCAACCAGAAGTACTGGATCGGCCTGTCGATCTTCCTCGTCACGTTGACCGTGGTGATGCTGCCGCTCAACGCCTACGTCTTCAAGAGCCGCGGCCACATGCTCAACTGGGGGGTCGACTTTCGGGGCGGCAGCGAGATCCTGCTCGAGTTCTCGCGCCCGGTCGACGCCGGGGAAATCCGCAAGACACTGTCCGACGTCGGGTTCCCCGACGCCGACGTGGTCAAGTACGCCGATCCCACCGGCAAGAAGCTCTGGAACTACATGGTACGGGTCGGGGCCGTCTCGGTGGTCTCCGAGCAACAGGCCAAGCAGCTCCAGCCGGCGCTGGCCAAGGAGGGCGAGGCCAACCTCAAGCGCTTCGAGTGGTCGGAAGGCGGCGACAAGCTCTATCTCCGTTACGACCGCCCGGTCGATCCGGCGTCGCTGCAGAGCTCGCTCAAATCGCTCGGCGTGAACACCAACCAGGTGCAGAGCTTCGGCCGCGCCGACGAGAACACCTACGAGGTCACGCTGGTGGGCCTCGACACCGAGATCCGCCACGCGCTCGACGCCCGCCTGGGCGAAGGCGCGGTCGCCTCGATCCCCTCGGTCGAGTCGGTGGGCGCCAAGGCCGGCAAGCAGCTCCAATACGACGGCGCGCGTTCGCTGCTCTACGCGATCTTGCTGATCATGGTCTATATCGCCTTCCGCTTCGACCTGCGCTACGGCCCGGGCACGGTGGTGGCGCTGCTCCACGACGCCGTGATCACCGTCGGCGCCTTCGCGATCACCTACAAGGAATTCTCGCTGACGACGGTGGCGGCCGTCCTCACCATCATCGGTTATTCGATGAACGACACCATCGTCGTGTTCGACCGCATCCGCGAGAACGCGACCCGCCTTCGCGATCGCCGCTTCGATCGAATCGTCAACCAGTCGATCAACGAGACGCTGTCGCGGACCATCTGGACCAGCGCGACGGTCTTCTTCGTGACCTTCGCGATGAACGTCTTCGGCGTTGGTGTGATCCGGGACTTTGCCTTCGCCATGAACGTGGGCGTCGTCGTCGGCACCTACTCGTCGATCTTCATCGCCAGCCCGACCCTGATCTGGCTCAACGACAAGTACATCGGCAGCCAGCGCAAGACCGCCGGGCGTGGTTCGCGGCGTTCGACGCGCGACGAGCTCGAGCCCGAGACCTGAGAGCCCGGGCGGAAGGCCGATAGCCCGGCCCCGGCCGCGCCGCGGTGCTAGTGTGCGCGGGTGCGATCGCTGGCCTGGCAAACCCCCTCACTCGACGAGGCGCAGGTAACGGCGCTGGCGATCGAGCTCGGGCTGCGGCCGCTCACGGCCCGCATCCTGATCGCGCGCGGCTTCGGGCAGCGCGAGGTGGCCAGCCGGTTTTTGGCCCCGCGGCTCGGTGATCTGCGAAAGCCCGACGGGATGGCGGACCTGCCGCGCGCCGTCGATCGGTTGGTGGCCGCGCTGGCCGCTGGCGAGACCATCGGTGTATTCGGGGACTACGACGTCGACGGTGTTACCACGGCCGCCGTGCTCACCAGCGCGCTGCGCGCCTTCGGTGGGCGGGTGATTCCACGCGCCGCCAGCCGCCAGGCCGGCTACGGTCTGGGCGTCGAGGACGTGGCCCGCTTCGCGGCCGACGGCTGCCGGGTGCTGGTCACCGGAGACTGCGGCACCAGCGATCACGATGCGCTGGCCGACGGCCGCGCCCGCGGCCTGGACGTCATCGTGATCGATCACCACGAGCTGCCGGCCGGGGAGACGGCGGCCTTCGCGCTCATCAACTCGCGGCGCGCGGACGACGGCTTCCCGTTCAAGGGCCTGGCCTCCTGCGGCGTGGCGTTTTATCTGGTCGCGGCGCTCCGCACCCGCCTCGGCGCCGCCTTCGATCCGCGCGATCTCCTCGACCTGGTCGCGCTGGGCACGATCGCCGATCTGGTTCCGCTGGTGGACGAGAACCGGATCCTGGTCGCGGCCGGGCTCAAGCGTCTGTCGGAGCGCCGCCGTCCGGGATTGGCGGCGCTGGCGGTGCGCGCCGATCTCGCCACCGGCGAGATAACGGCGCACCACGCTGGATTCCGCCTGACGCCGCGGCTCAACGCCGCCGGCCGCCTGGGCGAAGCGCAGCTGGCTCTCGATCTGCTGCTGGCCACGGAGGCCGAAGCCGAGGCGTTGGCCACCGCGCTCGACCAGCAGAACACCGAACGGCAGCGGATTCAGGAGCTGGTCTGGCTGGAGGCGCGCGGGCAGGCGACCCTTCAGGACCACGCGCCGGCCCTGGTGGTGGGCGCCGAGGGGTGGCACCAAGGGGTGGTCGGAATCATCGCCGCCCGGCTGGTCGACGAGTTCGGGCGGCCAGCCATCGCGGTGGGCTTCAAAGACGGCGAGGGGCGGGGGTCGGCGCGCACGGTCCCCGGCGTGAACCTGTTCGAGGCGCTGGGTGGTTGCAGCGCCCACCTGAGCAAGTTCGGCGGACACGCCGGGGCAGCCGGGATGAGTCTTTCGGTGGCGCGGCTCGACGGTTTTCGCGTCGCCTTCGTGGCCGAGGTGACGCGCCAGCTCGGCGGCCGGACGACGCCCCCGCTGCAGATCGACGCCGAGGTAGCGCTCGGTGACCTGGATCTGGTCCTGGCCGGGGAGCTGGCGATGCTGGCCCCCTTCGGGGCCGCCAATCGGGAGCCGCTGTTCGGCCTGCCGGGCGTGACCACCCGCGCCACACGCCGGGTCGGCAAAGGTCACCTGCAGCTCACGCTCGATCACGGCGAGGCGACCGGCGAGGCCATCGCCTTCGGGTTTGGCGACGCCGATCCCGGGGCGGGGGCGCTGGTCGATCTGGTCGCCACCGCGGAGCTCGACGTCTACCGCGGCGTTCGCCGGACCCGCCTGAAGGTGTCAAAGCTCGCCCGCCGGCCGAACGGCGATTAAGATCCGCTCGCCCCCTGTGTCGCTCCGCCGTTTCAACCCCAAGTTGCCGCTGCCGCCCGGTCGATCGGGCGCCCCCAATCCGCTCGAGGCCCCCCCCGAGCGCAGCTATTGGGATCTGCTGCCGCGCCGGAACCTCCGCCGCGCGCTGTTCCTGATCCTGGCGCTCGGCGGCGTGCTGTTCATCCAGCACACCGGCGGACTGTCGTTCCGCAAGATGTTCGAAGACGTGGCGCCGCCGCAGGACCGCGCGGGCTTCCAGCACCTCGAGGTCCGCCCTCCAGGACCGACAGTGCCGCCAGGACCGGCAACGCCGGGGCATCCCTGACCATGGCGGCGCCCGGCGAGCCGCTGGCGTGGGTGATATTCGGCGTCACGATCGGTGCCATCCTCGCGCTCGACCTGGGGGTCTTTCACCGCAAGGCCCACGTCGTGCGCGCGCGCGAAGCGGCCATCTGGTCGTTCGTTTGGATCGCCCTCGCGCTGCTGTTCAACCTGGGGATCTACTTCCGCTGCGGCTCCGATCGGGCCCTCGAGTTCTTCCAAGCCTGGCTCATCGAGAAGGCCCTCTCGGTCGACAACCTGTTCGTCTTTCTGGCGGCGTTCAGCTACTTCGCCGTCCCGGAGCGGCTGCAACACCGGGTCCTGTTCTGGGGAATCCTGGGCGCGCTGGTCACGCGCGGCGTGTTCATCGCGGTCGGCGCGGTCCTGCTGGCGGCCTTCCACTGGGTCACCTACATCTTCGGCATCTTTCTGGTCGTCACCGCCGCCCGGCTGCTCTTGGCGGGCGACGAGGAGATCCATCCCGAGAAGAATCCCGTGCTGGCCATCTTCCGCCGGTTCACCCGCACGACGCCCGACTACGATGGCGCCCACTTCTTCGTCCGGCGCGCCGGGCAGCTGTTCGCGACGCCGCTCCTGACGGTGCTGGTGGTGATCGAGGCGACCGACGTGGTGTTCGCCGTCGATTCCATCCCCGCGGTGTTCGGCGTCACGCGCGACGTGTTCATCGTCTACACCTCCAACATCTTCGCCGTGCTCGGGCTGCGCGCGCTGTGCTTTCTGGTGGCCAACCTGGTGAGGCGCCTGCGCTACCTCGAGACGGCGCTGGCGCTGGTGCTGGCTTTCATCGGCGGCAAGATGTTGATCGCCGACCACTACCGGATCTCGGATGCTATCTCGCTCCTGATCGTCGGTGGGCTCATCACCGGCGCGGCGGTGCTGTCGGCGCTGATCCCGCCGTCGGGGCCGCCGCCCGCTGACCCAGCGGCGGGCTGAGACCGCCCCGCGCCGTCAGAGGCGTCGGTGCGAGAGGCAGGGGATGGCGGCGCGCACGCGATCCTGATAGCCGAGATCGATCTGGGCCAACGCGACCCCCTCGTGGTCGCCGCACTCGGCGATCACCGCGCCCCACGGATCGACCACCAGCGCGTGTCCATAGCTCCGGCGCGTCGGACCGTGGGCACCGAACTGCGCGGGCGCGAACACATAGAGCTGATTCTCGATCGCCCGTGCCCGCAGGAGCGTGTGCCAGTGATCCTTGCCGGTCTCGAGCGTGAAGGCCGAGGGAACGGCGGCGATCCGCGCGCCGCGGGCCGCCAGCGCGCGGTAGAGCTCGGGAAACCGGAGGTCGTAGCAGATGCTGAGGCCGAGCCCGCCCCAAGGGGTGGTCGCGACCACGGTCTCGATGCCCGCCTCGATGGCCTCCGATTCGCGGTACCGCTTCCCCCCCGGCACGTCGACGTCGAATAGATGGATCTTGCGGTAGACGGACACCACCGTCCCCGCCGGATCCAGCAGGATGGCGCTGTTGCGAATCCGCGCGCCATCCTCGGCCCGCTCGGGAAAGCCGCCGAGAAGAAGCCAGATCCCGGCGCCGCGCGCCAGCTCGCGCATGGTCGACAAGATGGGGCCGACCGGCGCGGGAGCGACCGGCTCGCCGGTCTGTAGGCTGGGCAACGTCTCGGCGATCGAGAGCCGATGATCCCGATCGTCGCCCAGATAAGCAAAGTTCTCGGGCAGGCCCACCAACAGTGCCCCCGCGCTGGCGGCCTCGCGAACCAGATCGCTGGCGTGCTCGAGGTTGGATTCGACGTCGTCCGAGGAAGTCATCTGGACCGCGCCGACCACCAACTCCGACATGTTGGGGCAAACCGTACCACGGCGGGTGGCGGGGCCGCCGAACCTACAAAAAACCTCGAAAATCCTGCCATTTAGACCCCAGATCCGCGTCTTGCACCTCCAAGATCTGCGTGTTATAAAACGCGGCCTCGAAGACTGCGTTGCCTCCTTTTCGAAGGGCGGGCCGCGTGCCCGCCTTTTTTATTGTCCAAAACTCTTTGACCAAAACCCCCCATGCGAAAGGACCTTGCCGACTTGTGGTTGCTCGCTGAGCCCCCAATCCGCGACGCGGGCTTCGATCTGATCGAAGTCCAGTTTGGTCGCGAGCACGCGGGGACGGTGCTGCGCCTTTTCATCGATACACCGGAAGGAAGCGGGGGAAGCGTGACTCACGAAGATTGTGAACGGGTGAGTCGCGACGTGTCGGCGGCCTTGGACGTCGCCGACAACATCTCGCACGCCTACCAGCTCGAAGTGAGCTCGCCCGGGCTTGATCGGCCCCTGCGGCGAGAGCGGGACTTTGCGCGATTCGTGGGAGAGAGCGCTCGTATTCGGCTCAACGATGGGGTGGAGGGGCGACGCAACTTTTCCGGGACCCTCCGCTCGGCCAAGGACGGCCGGGTGGAGATCGCTTGTGACGGCCGATCTTATGAGCTCCCTCTCGACGACATCGCCCGCGCGAACTTGATCCCGGATTGGGATAGGGAGTTCGCTGGCGCGAGCTCCCACGATCGCGTGGGGGAGGGCCCCCTGCCGGGTCCTGATGATCGCGTCGGGGGAGAGCCGGCTTCGCCGGCTCGACCCCATCGCGGGGGGGCTTGGGGACCCTTTCAGGGTCCCCATTCGAAACGGAGCCCTTCATGAACGACGGTGCCGCCCTCGGCCTGGTCCTCGACCAGGTCTCGAAAGACAAGAACATCGACCGCGCCGTGCTCGTCGAGACGCTGGAACAAGCGATCTTGACCGCCGCCAAGCGCGCCTTCGGCATGCAGCGGGAGATGGAAGCCAAGTTCAACGAAGAGACCGGCCGCGTCGACCTGTGGCAGATCATGATCATCGTCGAGCTCATGAGTGTCGGCGGCGACGGTAAGGAGATCCTCTGGGCCGACGCCGAGCGCTTCGGGCTCAAGGCCGAGATCGGCGAGGAGCTGCTCTTCCAGATCTTCTACGACGAGAAGGACCAGGCCAAGGCCGAGGAGCAGGACGCCAAGTACGGCGAGCTCCTCAAGCTGAACCGCGCCTGGAAGGGCTTCGGTCGCATCGCCGCCCAGACCGCCAAGCAGGTCATCCTGCAGCGGGTGCGCGAGGCCGAGCGCGAGAACGTCTTCAATCAGTACAAAGAGCGCAAGGGCGAGCTCATCTCCGGGATCGTGCGCCGCTTCGAGCGCGGCAACATCATTGTCGACCTGGGCGGCGCCGAGGCGGTGTTGCCGGTGCGCGACCAGGTGCCGCGTGAGTCGTACCGCGCGGGCGACCGCATCGTGGCCTACGTGGTCGAGATCGACAAGGCCGCCCGTGGTCCGCAGATCATCCTGTCCCGCACGCACAAGGGCCTCCTCGAGAAGCTGTTCGAGATGGAGGTCCCCGAGATCTACGAGAAGATCGTGCGCATCGAGGCCTCGGCCCGCGAGGCCGGCGCCCGCTCGAAGATCGCCGTCAACTCGCGCGATCGCGACGTCGATCCGGTCGGCGCCTGCGTCGGCATGAAGGGCTCGCGCGTGCAGGCCGTCGTGCAGGAGCTGCGCGGAGAGAAGATCGACATCGTTCCCTACGACGCCGATCCGGTGAAGTTCGTCTGCAACGCCATCGCGCCGGCCGAGGTCGCGCGGGTGCTCATGGACGTGGGCGCCCACACCATGCAGCTCATCGTCCCCGACGAGAAGCTCTCGCTGGCCATCGGCAAGAAGGGCCAGAACGTTCGGCTGGCCTCGCAACTCACCGGCTGGCGCATCGACATCCACTCGGCCTCGAAGGTGATGGAGATGGAGCAGCGCGCACGGCAATCGCTGGCCGCGATTACCGGCGTCACCACCGAGCTGGCCGAGGCGCTGTTCAAGGCCGGCTGGCGCTCGGCCGCCGAGGTGGCCGACTCGAAGGCCGAGGAGCTGACGTCGATGCCGGGCGTTTCGTCGCCGGCGGCAGCGCAGTCGATCATCGCGGCGGCTTCTTCCG
>Ga0075522_10000484_pt1 | contig 28734 bp, 22 predicted proteins | sample NGEPerA_FD_74796 | JGI IMG/M metagenome (GOLD analysis project Ga0075522, IMG submission 74796) | Arctic peat soil microbial communities from the Barrow Environmental Observatory site, Barrow, Alaska, USA - NGEE PermafrostL2-A | ecosystem: Environmental > Terrestrial > Soil > Wetlands > Peat ...
AAGCTAACATGTGATGGTAGCCCTCGCAGATCCGATTTCAGCGGCCCAGCGACAAGGCGAACCGCGCGAAGTCCCGCAGGTCTTCCCCTAGAAAATGCGGCACGTGGCCGCGCGCGGCCAGCGCGGCCCGTTCGTCGGACCCGACGGGGGACAGCAGCGCCGTCCGAACGCCGAACGCCGCGCCCGCCAGCACGTCGACGGCCCGATCGCCGACCATCCACGAGGCGGCGACGTCATACCCGGCGTGGCGAACGAAGGCTTCCGCCAACAACCCCGGTGCCGGCTTGCGGCACAAACAGGCCTCCTCCGACCGGTGGTAACAGATGTGCGAGCTGAGAACGATTCCCCCGCGCGACTGCGCCTGCCGCAACACCGCCGCGTGCACGGCCTCGAGGTCGGCGCGGGTCGTCTTGCCTTTGGCCGCCGAGGGCTGGTTGCTGGCGATGACGATTCCGAAACCGGCCTGGGTCAAATCGCGGAGCGCGTGCGGCACCCAGGGGAAGACCGTCACCTGGCTGACCCGCATCGGGCTGTCGGGCCGCGGCTCGGCGGGATTGTCGACCAGCTGGTTGAGAACCCCGTCCCGGTCGAGGACGATCAACGAAAGACGCGTATCCATTCGGCAACGACGACTCTAGCAGCGGCGACCAGATTCGGCAGGGCGCCCCTGTCGCAACGCCCGGCCAGCGGGCCCGCAAACCCACCGAATCCGGACGGTCGGGCGCGTCGAAGTCGCTGTTTTTTGCGGCGGGATCCGGCTACGTTGCGCCGAGGTGAATCCGGTCGATCTAGTCAAGCGGCTGCAGATCCGTTCCACCGAGGTGCCCGTCCGGCGCCCCTGGGCCCGCCGGCTCTTGCTGGTTGCTCCGGTGTTGGGCTTGATGGCGCTGTTCAGCATCACCGGCATCCGGGGCGTCGACTTCGGTGATCATTGGGACGAGGTCGATTGGCAGATTCAGCCGGTCCGCGACATGGTCAATACCGGCCTCCTGCTCCCGCGCGCCTCGCTCTATCCGAGCTTCGGCAAGTGGCTGACGCTGTTGCCGGCGATTCCCCCCGCTCTGCGGGCCGCCCTCAAGCGGGGGAGCAGCGCGCGCGACATTCAGACCGCCATGATCGCCACGGTCAATCGGCCCAACTATCTTCTGACCGTCCGGTGCGTCTACATCTTGTTCAGCGCGCTGGCCATCGCCTGGGTCTACTGCGCCGCGCTGGCCCTGCGCCGGCCCTGGTGGGAAGCCTTCATCGCGGCCACCGGTCTGGGGCTCTCCTGGGAGTACGCCTACCACGCCCGCTGGGTGGCGACCGACTGCCTCCTGGTGCAGTTTTCGGCGCTGACGTTGTTCATGCTGGCGGTCTTCTTTCGCAAGGCGAAGGTCGGGTGGCTTCGGGCGGCCGCGGTGGCGGCCGGGCTCGCCACGGGGAGCAAGTTCCCGGGCGGATGCCTGCTCTTGCCGATTCTGCTCGCCAGCGTCGTGACGCTGCCGATCCGCACCGTCCGCGATGTCCGCGCCCAGATCCTGCGCGGGGTCTCCCTGTGCTCGATCGCCTTCGGCGCCTATCTGCTGAGCACACCCGCCACGATCTTCGATCCTTTCGCCTTTTTGGATCAGCTCACCTTCATCGCCAGGTATTACGAAAAGGGCCACTGGGGCTACACGGTCTCCGGTCCCGCGCAGCACTGGAAGCTGGTCCTGACCTACTTTGCGATCTCGTTCTTCTCGCCCCATCTGCCGATCGCCGTGGCGCTGTTCGCCTGCGCGGTGCTGGGGGCGGTGTTCTGGATCCGGAACGATCGCCCGATCGGCGCGGTGCTGGTCGCCTTCCCGGTGCTCTTCCTGGTCTACTTTTGCGACAAATATCGGGCCATGATCGTCCGGAACTATCTCTTCATCGTCCCCTTTCTCTGCCTGCTCATGGGGCGCGGCATCGCGGAGATCTTTTCGCGCCTGCGGTTCGCGTGGGCCCGCTGGTCGTTCGCGGCCGCGCTGACCATCGCGCTGACCGCCAACGCCGTCTGGCTGGTCCAGGCCGGCGAGAGCATTCGTCACTTCGATCCCGCTCGGCAGGTCGCCCAAGCGGTCGCCTACGTAACCGAACATCCCAAGACCCGCTTCCTGCTCTCCAACAAGGTTCGATCGATGGCTGCCTCCCAGCACCTTGGGCTTCCGGCCAACGTCACCGTCGGTCGAAACTTCGACCAGGTCGTGTTCTTTGCCGAGGCTGAGGGCCCCGACTCGTGGCACATGAAAACCAACGATCCTTTCATGACGACCGCCATTTTTGGTTCACGCGAAGTCGACTTTGGCTGGTATGCCACCTGGACCGGCCGCGACCGGGTCGTGGTCATGACCAGCGCCAAAGCTAAATTCATCGGAGCCCGACTTGCCCAGTGAGACGGTCTGGCTGATCTCACCGGTCTACTTCGACGTCGAGTCGTACAGCCGCCTGCGCGCCAACGCCCGCGCGGCGCTGCCCGAATCGTCCGATCTGAACCTTCGCTTCGTTGCTGTCGACGACACGGCCGGCGCCGATCCCGCCATCCGCGGCCTCGAGTCGCAGCCCGATCAAACGGTGATCACCCCGCCGTTTCCGCTCGGTCACCAGCGGGCGCTGGTGTTCGGGTTGCGGCGGCTGTCGGCCTTGGTGGGGGAGCGGGATCTGATCGTCACGCTCGACGCCGACGGTGAGGACAAGCCCGAAGATCTTCCGCGGCTGCTGGCGCCCCTCCGGGAGCCCGACGCCTCGGTCCGAACGGTAGTCGTCGCCGCTCGAACCCGTCGGCGCGAGAGCCTGCCATTCAAGATCTTCTATCTGCTCTTCAAGAGCTTCTTCCAACTGCTGACCGGCACCATCATTCGCTCCGGCAACTACGCCGCCTATCGCGGGTGGATCACCCACGACGTGCTCTTTCACCCCCACTTCGATCTCTCATATTCGTCGAGCCTCCTCAGCCTGGGCCTCCACGTGCACCGCGTGCCCTGCGAACGGGGGGTCCGTTATGCGGGCGCCTCCAAGATGACGTATGTCAAGCTCATCCAACACGGCCTTCGCATGCTGATGCCGTTCGCCGATCGGATTGCGACCCGCGGGTTGGTGATCTTCTCGAGCCTGCTCGGCCTCGGCCTGGTCACCGGCGGCGTCGCGCTGGGATGCGCCGTCTCGGGCGCGTTCCTCGTTCCCGGATGGCTCATCTACACGATCTGCACCGGGCTCCTTCTCTGCGCGTTGGCCGCGGCCTGCATGGTGATCGTGTTCGCGCTCTTCGTTCAGTCCCAGAGCCTCTCGCTGGCGCGTCTGGATGTCGGCCTTCGCGGGACCGAGCCGGATACGGCGCGCGCGGCCAACCGCGGTGTCTCCCGGGCGTGAGGGCCGCGGCGCTGCCGGTTCAGCGCCGGGCGCAGACGCTCAGCGATCTCTCGAGCTTGTGAATCAGCATCGGGTTGTGGCGTTTGAACTGCTCGAAGTATCCGGTGAACCCGAGGAGCCCGCTGGCCGCCACCGTGCCCACGGCGAGCAGCACGTAGAGCGCCCCGACGGCCGCCCGCGCCCGCCGCGAAGCCGGGGCCGCCATCAGTCGCCAGCCGGCCAAGATCGCGAGCAACAGAACACCGGAGGCAAAATCCGCCTCGTAGCGCATGGTCGTGGCCGACAGAAAGAGCAGGGGCGCCGCGCTTCCGAGCACGTAGAGGACCAGTGCGCCCCAGATCCAACGGCGGATCCAGACCCCCGCCACGGCGTCCGGAGTTCGCCCGCATCGGGATGCCGCCTCCGAGCCGCGGCGGGCGCGCAACCGCAGCTGAAGGATCGCCCAGATGAGCCCGACCACCGCCAGCCACGCGAAGACCGCGACCGTCAGCAGACCGGTGGTCGGCTCCTTGGTCACGTGATCGGCGGGCCAGGTCAGCCAGCTCGGCGATAGGGCCCGCGTCGTGTTCCAGTTGCCGAACAGGAACGGAAACGTGCAGGAGCGCGTGGGCGGGCAAAAGAAATACGCGAAGAGATCGGGGACCAGAAACCGCCCCCCGAAGCTCATTGGCGTCCCAAGTTGGTAGCGGGCGCCGAACTCGGTCCAGGCGCCGAACCGGAGGTGGTTCACCAGCAGATGGGCCAGCGTCAGGGCGGCGGCCGGCGCGCAAGCGGCCAGACCGACGCGCAGCAGGCGGCGCCGATCGCCACCGTCGATCCGCCAGCGCGCCCAGGCGGTGAAGCAGACCAGGGCCACCACGGTCGGGTAAAGGCTGATTCGGCTCCCGGCCGCCAACCCGAAGGCGGCGCTGCCGGCTACCAACCAGCGGTCGGCGCCGCCCGTCGAGTCGGCGGTGATCCCGCGCAGCGCGAGAAAGAGGCCAGCCACCATGAAGCAGACGCCGCCGATGATGGCGCCCTCGTAGACGCCGCCCCGCGCGAGAAGGTAAGGGGTCGGGTGAGCGAGCGCGAAGACGGCCAGCGCCAGCCAGACGGCCCACCCAGCCGGCCGGGGCGTCACCCGCGCCGCCAAAGCTCGGATGAGCAGCGTGCCGGCCAAGAGACGCCCCACGAAGAACACGAAGACGACCACGTCGTCCGCGATTAGCGCCTTCACGTGAAAAATCGACTTGAAGATCGCCAGCAAGGCGGGCGGCACCAGCCCCCAGTACACGTAGAAGTGCCCGCGGTAATAGACGTGGTCCCAACGCCAGAGCTGCATCTTGGCGGGATCGTATGGGTTGGGCAGAGCCTGCAGCGCGGCGGACGGCACCTCCGGCAGGTAGAGGTGACCGCGCCGGAAGCCCTCCGCCTGGGCGTCGTAGAACACGGTCCAGGTCCGCCAGTGGGTCCAGGTGCCGGCCGACAGCACGAAGACGTAGAAGGCCACCACCAGCGCGAGGAAACACAAGATGGGGGCGGCGCGCAGGGCGGCGCGGCCGAGACGACGAAGGGGCTCTGCCCCGCGGGAGCCCGCGTCGGTCTGCATGATCGCGGCCGGACTCTATCAGCGCGGGCGCAATTCGGCTTTCTTTCGCCCCATTGATTTGGGAGACTCGCCGCTCGTTTTCCCTGGAGAACTTATGCCATCCTCGCCTTTGCTCGACCGAATCAAGATCTTCGCCGACGGCGCATCGCTCCCTTCGATGTTGGAGTCGGCGCGGGATCCGCGGATCTCCGGGTTCACCACCAACCCGACGCTGATGCGTAAGGCCGGCGTGACCGATTACCGGGTCTTCGCCAAGGAGGTGCTGGCCGCCATCCGAGATCGGCCGATCTCGTTCGAGGTCTTCGCCGACGAGCTGCCCGACATGCGTCGCCAGGCCCGGGAGCTCGCGACCTGGGGCGACAACGTCTACGTCAAGATTCCCATCACCAATACCCGCAGCGAGCCGACGACGTCGCTGATTCGAGAGCTGGCCGGCGGCGGCGTGAAGCTGAACGTGACCGCCATCTGCACGCTGGAACAGGTGCGCGAGACGGCCCAGGCCCTCCAAGGCGGCGCGCCGTCGGTGATCTCGGTCTTCGCGGGCCGCATCGCCGACACCGGCCGGGATCCGATCCCGCTCATGAAGGAAGCGCTCGAAGTGACCCGGGCCGCCGGGAAATCGGTCGAGCTGCTGTGGGCCAGCCCGCGCGAGCTGCTCAATCTGATCCAGGCCGCCGAGATCGGCTGCGACATCATCACGGTGACGCCCGATCTCCTCAAGAAGCTCGAGCTGGTGGGCAAGGATCTGAGCGCCTTCAGCCTGGAGACGGTCCAGATGTTCTTCCGCGACGCGCAGGCGGCGGGATACCAGCTGTGAGCGACAGCGGGCGCGGGTTCGTCGATCTCTATCTTCAAGAGACACTGCGCGCGGTGCGCGAGCTCGACGCCGCCGCCATCGACGCGACCGCCATGGGATTGGCCCGCGTGCGCGAAGGGGGCGGGCGGCTCTTCATCCTGGGGGTCGGCGGCTCGGCCGGGCACGCCAGCCACGCCGTCAACGACTTCCGCAAGATCTGCGGCTTCGAGGCCTACACCCCGACCGACAACGTCTCTGAGCTGACCGCGCGCGTGAACGACGAAGGGTGGGAGACCAGCTTCTCCGAATGGTTGAAGGTGTCGCGTCTCGCCGCGCGCGACGCCGTGCTCGTCTTCTCGGTCGGCGGGGGCAACCGCGAGAAGAACGTCTCGCCGAACCTGGTCCGGGCGCTCGAGATCGCGGCCCAGGTGGGCGCGCCGGTGTTCGGGATCGTCGGCAAGGACGGTGGCGCGACCAAGGTGGCGGCGGAAGCCTGCGTGGTCATCCCGACCGTGTCGCCCGATCGGATCACGCCGCACACGGAAGGTCTGTGCGCCGTCGTCTGGCACCTGCTGGTCAGCCATCCCGTCCTCAAGCGGTCGGCGACCAAGTGGGAATCGACCGAATCGGCGCGCTAGTCGGGGCGGTCGCCTCGACAGCCCAGGCAGACTTAGGATAGGACGCGAGGATAGGGGACGCGCCGTGTCCGAGTCATCGCCCCCGGATCGGGCCCGTCTCCTGCAGCTGGCGGCCGTCGTTCCGATCCTCTTGCTCGCGATTTGGATCTTCGCGCCGTTCTTCGACGACCCACGCGCCATGGGGTTCCAGGACTGGGACTCGCAGGCCGCGTACCGCTACGTGACGGTCTTGTCGCTGCGAAAGTATGGCCAGCCTCCGTGGTGGAATCCTTGGCTCTGCGGGGGCTTTCCGGCCTGGGGCTATGCGGAGGGCGCGACCAATTTCGTGTCGCCATTCGCGCCGCTCTATTTCCTGTTTTCGTTCCCCCTGGCCCTGCGCCTCGAGGCGGTTGCCGCCAGCCTGGTCGGGATCCTGGGCGCCTATCTGCTGGCGGGACGGTTCACCCGCAGCCCCGCTTGGCGCGCCTTCGTCGCCTGCATATGGATGCTCGACAGCCGCTGGGCGCTGCAGATCGCGTCCGGTCACATGTGGCACCTGGCTTACGCCTGGGCTCCCTTCGCGCTCTATTTCTTCGATCGCGCGGTGCAGGAGCGACGCTGGGAGCTCTCGGCCGCCGCCGGCGCGATGCTGGCGCTCGTCATCTACGTCGGCGGAATCTACCCGTATCCACACACCTTACTGGTGCTCGGAGTCTACGCGACCGGACTGGCGATCGCCGCCCGCTCGCGGCGTCCGCTGTCGATGCTCGCGATCACGGTGCTGACCTCGCTCGGTCTCTCCGCACCCAAGCTGGGCCCCGTCGTCGCGACGATGTGGCGCTTTCCGCGCCTCATCGGCTCCAACGAGCCGGTGTCGCTTCATTCCGTCTGGGTGATGCTCACGGCGCACCATCAGGCGTTTGACGTCTATCCCCACCTGCCGCTGCAGGTCTTCTGGGTCTGGTGGGAGTGGGGCGCCTACGTCGGCGTGGTGGGCGCCCTCGCACTCATCGCGGCCCTCTTCTTGGGCTCGAGCCCACGCCTGGTCGCGCTCAAGGTCGCGGCGCTGGTCTGCGTGATCTTGTCGCTCGGGCAGGGGATCTGGTCGGTGGTTCATTTGCTGCCGATGTTCAGCTCGCAGCACCTTCCGGCCCGGATCCTGTTCTTGGCCATTCTGCTCCTGGCGTTGGTCCTGGTGGCCGGCATCGAGGCGCCGTGGCTTCGTTTCGCGCGTCGCCACCGGTGGGCCGAGGGGACCGCGCTGGCTCTGGTCTGCCTCTACGGCCTCGATCTCGCTTCGGTCTCGCGACAAGCGACGGTGGCGCCCTTCAGGCTCACCGTCCCGCCGGTCGCGCCAAGCGGCGACTTTCGGCAAGAGAAGCTCCAGCACGCCCGCTACGGCAAACCAAGCGTTGCGCCGGCCTTGCGCGATCGGTACGAATGGCCGAGCAAGATCATCTACCCGTACATGCTGGCCAACACCGGAATGGTCACCTGCTATGGCATTCCGCCCGAGGCCAAGAGCTCCGTGGTGGGAAGTGACCAGCCGGGCTATCGGGGGCTGGTCTTCTTGGCCGGCGGCATCGGGCGGGCCGAGGTGACGCGCTGGACCCCGAATGACGTGACGGTGCGAATCACCGGCGCCCGGCCGGGCGACGTCGTCGTCTATGACATGAACTTCGACCCGGGCTGGCACGTCGATCGCGCGCCGGCCCAAGATTGGCGCGGCCTAGTGGGCGCCCCGGTCGTCGGCGGCGATCAGATCGTCGAGATCACCTACCGCCCCCAAGGGTTGATCGCGGGTCTGGCCCTTTTTGTGCTCACCGGCCTGGCGATCGCTCTGGCGATCGCCGGCTCGAGGCGTAGGCGCGATCGATCAGGAATCGGCCCGACTCAGGCCGGAGCCATCAAGTCGACCACCACCAGGTGACCGTCGTCGTATAGCCGTCGGTGCTGAAGCGCGATCTGGTCGACGGCATCGAAGGTCGACAAATAGAGCGGGGCCACGATCCGCCAGATCCGCGTCGATCCGTTGAGCTGCCCCTTCCAATGGGGCCGGCTATAAAGAGGCTGATTGGCTCGGTCCGGTCGGCTGAATGCCAGGTACCGGATGCCTTGCCCGACCAGATAGTCGGCGACCTTTTCGCCACCGGCCCGCAGAGGAATCCCGGGGCTTGGGCTGACGGCGCCCGGCTGATCGAGCAGCCAGACCTGGTTTCTCGCAAAATTAAGCAGGTAGGGGCGTTCAATCATGACCATCAGGCGCGCGCCCGGGGGAACGGCCTCCTGCATCTTTCGCTCGCCCTCAGGCATCGATTCGAGCGGAGAGGGAGCGGCCCCCGCCATCGCGCCGATTCTCTCGATCGGAATATTGAGCGTCCGTAATCCAGAGGCATAGTTTCCGTAGATCTGAAGAGCCAGACTGGCGATCACCAATCCGAAAGTCGTCAGGTCACGTGACGACACGGTCTTGGGCGCGTTCTCGGAGGCCGCCAAGCCGATGGCGATCGCGAAGGCCACGACATAGGCAAAGTCGTAACGGGCGATGGTGTAGGCGTCCGAGTCCGGCAGGCTCAGCGCGAGAATCGCGAAGGCGACCATGGTTCCCGCCCAGAGCCCGAGGCAGGCCCGCCGGTTCGCGCCGGCCGCGATCGCCGGGCCGGCCAGAAGCAAGAGCGGCATCGTGCGGATTGGATCGGTGTGAAACAGGGCCCCGAAGTAGAACCTCAGTCGCACAACCCACGACGAGGGGGCCGTAATCCCGGCGTAGGCCGGATCGTAATTCCCGTGGAAGAACGGGAACAAGAAGGTGTGATTCGATCGAAAGGCCAGCGCGGCCCAGGGCAGAAGGCACGCCCCCACCAGCAGCGCCACCTGGCCAAAGTGACGTCCCCGCGCGCGCCAACGCTCGTCTTCACGTGCGCCCCGCAGGAGCAGGGCCCCCAACATCGCGGCGACCACCGGGAGATAGCTCTGGCGCAAAGTCGCGACGGCGGCGATCGGCAGGGCGCTCAGCAACGACGCGCGGAAACCGCGCAGCCCGTTGCGTTCCACCAAGACCATGGTGCGCCAGGCCGCCACGAATCCGACCACGCCCGACATCTCGCTGGCGCTGTTGACCCGGTTGTCGGGCAGCAGGAGCACCACCACGCAGACCAGCACCAGGACCATCCAGGAGACGTTGCGGGCCTCGCGCGCAAAACCCAGGACCAGGCCCAGCACCAGCAGGAGGCAGATCCCCCCGTCGAAGGTCTGAATCTGGGCGTTGCCGACCACGATGAGCGTCATGGCCTGGAGGTACGACTGCCCGCCGTAGGCCGCCATGCGCCGCACGCTGAACGGATCAACGAAGGTTCCCGCCTGCAGGAGTCTCCGGATGAACGGCAGATAGGCCGGCCAGTCGTCGCTGGGGTTCGGGATCGCGCGCGCCGTCGATCCGACATAAACATAAAGCGCGACCACCACGATCCCAGCGACCAGAAACGCCTCCCAGCCGAAAGGCAGCTCGGCCCAGGGTCGGCGCCCCTGCCGCCAGGGCCAATCGACCACCAACATCTCGCGAAGGGCCAGGGCGATCCCGCCGAAGATCCAGACCAGCAGGACCGAACACCGGGCCACGCCGCAGAAACAGAGCAGGCCGCCGACCGCGACCGTCAATGCCAACCCCCACGCGGTCCGGAGCCCCCAATCGACCGCCAGCTCGGGGACCAGGCGGCGCGCGACGAAGGCACCCCATCCCGCAAAGCACAGGACGACGGCCAGACCCCAGATCGAGGCGGCCCCCACCTCGCCGAATCGACCCGGTGCGATCAACACCCCGACCGACAGGAAAACCGCGGCCGCCGAAACACCGAGCGCCGGCCAACGGCTGGGGCCCAGGGCAGGGGGTCGCATCGGCGCCAGTCGCACATACCCCATCCGAGAATGCAAGATCCTTGCGGCGAACCGGCCGGCGCGCGCGCGCTTCTCTCCGCCTCGGCGCCGGGGTTAGTATGCTCGCCCCGTGGGTCCCAACAGCAAGCAGCGGTTCTTCATCGTGGGCGGCGCCGGCTTCATCGGCAGCCATTTCTGCGACCACCTGCTCGGCCCGGGCGGCGCCGCCGGCGTGACCCTCTACGACAACTTCTCGTCGGGCCGGCCGTGGCACTACGCGCAGCATGAGTCCGATCCCCGCCTGCGCGTCGTGCGGGGCGAGGTCGAGGACACGGCCGCTTTGGCAGCGGCCATGGATGGCCACGACGTCGTGATCCACCTGGCGTCGAACCCGGATATCGCGCGCGCCGCCCGCGAGCCCACCATCGACTTCACGCAGGGAACCGCGCTCACCAGCAGCGTGGTCGAGGCCATGCGGACCACCACCGCCAAGCGGATCCTCTACGCCTCGGGCAGCGGCGTGTATGGCGATCTCGGCACCCGGGAGGCAACCGAGGACCAAGGCCCGCTGGTGCCGGTCTCGACCTACGGCGCCAGCAAGCTGGCCGGCGAAGCGCTCATCGCCAGCTACGCGTACATGTTCGGTCTGAGCGGCTGCGCCTTTCGGTTCGGCAACGTCGTGGGGCCGCGCCAGACCCACGGCGTCGGGTTCGACTTCGCCCGCCGGCTGCTGGCCTCGGCGGCGGCCGCGCCCGACGGTCCCCTCACGCTGAGCATCCTGGGCGACGGCAGCCAATCCAAGTCCTACGTCCACGTCGGCGACATCGTGCGCGCCGTGCTGACCGCCCACGCCAAGACCCGCGCGCCGTTCGCCACCTACAACGTCGCCACCGGCGACTACATCACCGTCAGCGAGATCGCGGCGCTGGCGGTCGAATGCGTGGGGCTGCCGCCGGCGCGCGTGACCTTCGCCTACAGCGGCGGCGATCGCGGCTGGAAGGGCGACGTCCCGATCGTCCGCCTCGATACCGCCCGGATCCGTTCGCTCGGCTGGCGCTGCGAGCTGTCGACGCGCGAGGCGCTGCGCCGATCGATGCTCGCGATGATCCCGGACATGCAAGCGGGGCGGATGTGAGCGCGCCGGCTCTGGTGTCTCAGCCGACCGGCGCCGCCGCCGATCCGGATATCCAACTCCTGCTGCCGGCCGAGGACGTGGCCGAGCCCGAGCTGTCGATCGTCATCCCGGCGCTCAACGAGCAGCTCACCATCGGCGACTTCGTGGCCTGGTGCCGCGAAGGCATGCGCAAGGCCGGCATCGTCGGCGAGATCCTGATCATCGACAGCGGAACCGATCGCACGACCGAGATCGCGCTCGCCTCGGGCGCCCGCGTGCTGCGAACGCCCAAGCGCGGCCTCGGACGCGCCTACATCGACGCGCTGCCGTTCATCCGCGGCCGCTACGTGCTGATGGGCGACTGCGACTGCACCTACGACTTCCGCGAGCTGGCGCCGTTCGTCGAGAAGTTCCGCGGCGGCGCCGAGTTCATCATGGGCTCGCGGTTCAAGGGCTTCATCGAACCGGGATCGATGCCGCCGCTCCACCGTTACCTGGGCACGCCGGTCACGACGGCGATCCTGAACGTCATCTTCGGCAGCCGGTTCTCCGACATCCACTGCGGGATGCGCGGCCTGACCAAGGACGCGCTGGCGCGGATGGACCTGCGCTCCCAGTCCTGGGAGTACGCCTCCGAGATGGTGCTCAAGTCGGTCCACATGAACCTGCGAACCGAAGAGGTGCCGATCCGCTTCCTCAAGGATCGCGACGGGCGCCTCAGCCACCACAAACGCTCGGGCTGGTTCTCGCCCTGGGCGGCGGCCTGGATCAACCTGCGCGCCATGTTCGTCTACGGCGCCGACTTCTTCCTCTTCAAACCCGGGCTGGTGCTGCTGGCGCTGGGGTTGTTGCTCACGCTGCCGCTGTCGTTTGGCTCGATCACGCTCGGGCGGTTGACCTTCGACTTGCACTGGATGCTCCTGGGCCTGTCGCTGGCGATCTTGGGTCTGCAGTGCGTCTACATGGGGATCCTGTCCAAGATCTTCTTCGACTACGACGGGGACGAAACGGCGCGCTGGTTCCGGCGGTTTCCGTACACGCGGACCGTCGGGATCGCGGCCGGTCTGTTCGGCGCCGGACTGGTCTGCGGAGGGCTTTTGACCCGAAACTACCTCCACAACGGGTTCCATCTGCTCACCGGATCGCCGGTCAACAACCTGGGGGCCACCGGGCTCCTGTTGGCGATCCTGGGCTTCATGACCTTCACCTTCACGCTGCTCCTGCATTCGACGGCGGTCGCGGTGAGGCGCAAGCGATGACCGAGCGCGCGGAGGCCTTCCTGCAGCACAGCCGCGGCACCCTGGTCGATCGCTTTGGCGTCTGGCTGTCGTCGCGGCAGATCCGCCGCTTCGTCCCCAAGTTCGCCGGCAAGCGGATCGGCGACTTCGGTTGCGGGTTCAAGGCCTCCTTCGTGCGGACCGTGCTCCACGAGGTCGAAAGCGCGATCTTGATCGACGTGGCGCTGGCCGACGACCTCAAGGGCGCGTCGCGCGTGCAGACCATCGAAGGTCCGCTGCCGGACGCGCTCGAGGCGCTGCCGCCGGCCAGCCTCGACGTGGTCATGATCGTCTCGGTTCTCGAGCACGTCACGCGACCGCAGCTCTTGCTGAGCGAGGCCCGACGTCTGCTGGCGCCGGGGGGGATCGCCCTCATCAATGTCCCGTCGTGGCGGGGGAAGAAGTATCTCGAGCTGGCCGCCTTCCGCCTGGGTCTGAGCCCAGCCTGCGAGATGGACGACCACAAGATGTACTACGACCTGCCAGACCTGTGGCCCTTGCTGGTGGCGGCCGGATTCCGCCCCAGCAAGATCAAATGTTTCTCGCACAAGTTCGGCCTCAACACCTTCGCCGCCTGCCGCGCGGAGTGAACGCCGTCGGCGGCTCGACCGATCGCCGAAGCTAGAGCCGCAGAATTTCGACCGGGACGGCGGCATCTTCCCGCCGTGGACCCGGCGTCCAGGCGCCGCTCCAGACCTCGCTGCCGGGGCGCTTTCGGATGACCACCCGCACGTCGTAGATCTGCCCAGGTCGCCACAGGCTGGTCGGAACCGCGGGTGCGCCGGCGGTCTCCAAGCTCAGCGGATCGACGGGCAACGTGGAACAATGGGGTGGGGCGATCACCTTGGCGTGCACCGCGAAGCGATCGTCGCCCGGCAGCGCGCCCGCCACGAAGAACAGGCGCACGCTTCGCGCCCCATTGGGCGTCCACGCGCCGCCGATGAGCGCGGTCCCCCCGTCGTAGCGGGCGCCGAGGGGCAGGTTCAGCCGGCCCGCCAGCGCCGCGCGCCAGCCGGCTGTGCCGGCCGCGTCCCCCCGATCGACGGCGACGTTGTGCGCGATTCTCAGCTCCTCGATCGTCAGCGGGGTCGCCGCCGGTGCAACGGCGGGTTGACCGAGCAATGTCCGCCACTCCCAGGTGACGAAGGCGCTCGGACGAATCGCTCGGCTCGGCTCCGTGAACCCCTGCGACCAGCGCTGCCACAGCGACGGCGCGCGTTCGTCGAAGACATATCCGTCGAGAGGGGCCGGCGGTTGCTGGCGATCGCAGAGCCAGACGTACTCGACGGCGTGGACATGGAACCTCGAGGCGACCTGGCGCAGATCGGCGATCGACGCCGCCCGGGTGTCCATGATGTAGATCCGAGTGCCCGGCGCGACCGCCCCAGCTACGGCCTGGTTGCCGGCCGCCGATCGCGTCCGGTTCTCCCATTGCATCGACCAGGAGTAGGGGACACCGGGGTGAAAGGCGATGCCGGCGGTTACCGCGCTGGGGATGCGCGCGAGAAACCAACCCAGCGCCGCCTGAACATCCAGGCCGGAATCCAAGTTCGCCTCCGCGAAACGTCCGCCCGTTTCGCGCGACAATCGCACCAACGAGAGGCCGTCTTTGAGCACGGACGCCAGGGGCAACCCGACCGCGATGAGAGCCACCCAGGGCGCCCAGCGGGCGATCCTGGCGCGCGAGGACCTGGCCCGATCGCCCCCTGTCCCGATGCGCGCACCGATCCAGACAGTGGCCTCTCCGACCGAGGCGGCGAGCGCGCCCGCGGCCAGCGCGAAATAGCTGGCGAAGTAGTGCGGCCAGAAGATGTGTACGTCGGCGCCTTGCTTGAAGACCAGGTATTGAGTGGCGGCGCAAAGCAGCAGGGGGATCGCGAGGAGCTCCAGGTGATCGCGGCGGATGAACGCGCGGGCCAGGATCACCGGGACCGCCAGCTTACCGAGTACGATCGCCAGGGCCGTGAACATCAGATTGATGCGGTAATGCCGCGCGGCCAGCACCACCGACAGCGGCATCCCAGCGCCAGACGAGCGGTTGGCGTAAGAACCGAGGACGTCCGAAATCCGCCCGCTCGACACCAGGAGCGCGATCTCGATGGCCAAGCTGACAGCCAGCGCAATCGCCATCAGCGCCCAATAGCGGCCGAAGGCGGCGCCACTGGGCGCGGGAGAACGGGCCCGCAGACGCTCCGGAATCACGAAGGCATAAAGGAAGATCCCCGCCAGGAACGGCGCGGCCCAGATGTACCCTGGCCAATCGTGGTTCACGGCGAACAGCAGCCCCGCCACGCTGGTGAGGGCATATCGATCGCGCCCGGTCCGCGCGAAGCGCAGATAACCCCAGCTCGCGAGCACGCAGCCGAACATCACCGGCTGCTCGAGATCGTGGTAGTTCGCGTACCCCAGCGTGATCGGCAGCGCGACGTAGGCCAGCGCGGTGAGCCCGGCCGGGATGGGCCGCCAGAGGGCGCGGCCGATCTTGAACAACAAGATCGGGGTCACCGTCACATAGAACAGCGGCGGCAGCCGGAGCACCCAATCGGAAAAGCCCAGCAGCTTTCCGAGGAGCGCGATGGTCCAGAAGACGCCCAGCGGATGGTGCATGTAGTAGCTCGACGGCGCCGGGACACGGTCGAGCGCCGAGACCACCGGGAAGGCCGTCTTCCAGCGCCACATGTTGAACCCGGCGTTCCCAATGGCAGCGCTGGAGGCAAAGTGGCCCTCTGGGAACGGCCCGTTGATCCCGCAGGTCGAGACCGCAAAGGCGATCAGCACCGCCGCGGCGCCGATCGCATACCCGACCCGGGCCTCCCAGCTCGCGGCGCCGAAGCGTTCTCGCCAGGTACTCAGTGCGGCGGCAGCCCTAGAGAATCTTGGTGCCTTCATAGTCGAAGCCAAGGTTCACCTCGACCAGGCCTTGGCCCCGCAGCGCCTGCCGCAGGCGGACTTTCTCTTCGGTGTAAAACAGCAGGAAGCCGCCGCCGCCGGCGCCGATCAGCTTGCCGCCGAGCGCGCCGTTCTCCATCGCCAGGCCGTACCAGCGGTCGATGTCGGGGTTCGACATCTGCCGCGAGCGCTGCTTCTTGTGCAGCCAGTGCTCGTCCATCAGACGGCCCAGCTTGGTGAGGTTGCCCGACTCGATGGCCTCCAGGCTCCGGTGCCCGAGGTCCTTGATGTAGTCCAGGTTCTTCACCATCGCCGCGTCGTGGGCCCGCGTGCGATCGTCCTGCTCCTTGAGCACCTGGCCGGCCGCCCGATAAAACCCGGTCGAGACCATGATGAGGCTGTCCTCCAGCAGATCGAGCGTGTCGGCGCTGGCGCGCACCGGCCGCGCGGTCACGGTGTCGTCCGGGTTGAACTCGAAGACCGTCACGCCGCCGAAGGCCGCGATGTACTGGTCCTGCTTGCCGATCGGCTCCTTCAGGAGATCGATCTCGATGTGGCAGGCCATCTCGGCCAGCTCGCGCGGGTGGATGTTCTGGCGCTTGAAGTTGTGCAGCACCTTGAGCAGGCAGGTCGCGAAGCTGCCCGACGAGCCGAGGCCGGTGCCCGACGGGATGTCGGCCATGCTCGTGATCTCGAGGTTCGGGCCCTTGACCCCACACAGGCGCAGCGCTTCGCGGATGATCGGATGGCGGATTTCGTCGACCGTCTTGACCCGCTCGATCTGCGAGTAGCGCAGCAACATCTCCTGCAGCGGCGTCTCGTGCATCGAGACGTAGACGTACTTGCGGATCGCGGCGGCGATCAGAAAGCCCCCGTTCTCTCGGTAGTACGAGGGGAGATCGGTGCCACCACCACCGAGGGAGACCCGCAGGGGGCTACGACCGATGATCAAAGTGGCGCGAGTCTGCCAGCGCGCCGCAGACGGAGCAAGCGCGGGGTTGGCCCCTCGGCGCCGTCCAAGCTAGGCTGCCGCCGCCCAATGCCTGCAGAGCCGCCCCCCACCGCCGCCAACCCATCTTCAGCGGCGGCACGCGTTCCAACCTGGACGATCGTCGGACACCGTCTCGATGGCGCAGTGGCCCGGACAGCCGCTCTTTACCGGAGGACCTTCCCCGACGAACGCGTGCGCGCGGCACTCGCCATCGGCGCCCACCTGTTGACGTTAGCCCTCACGGCCTATGTCTTCCTGATCCTGAACAAGCGCTTTTATTACGCTTCCCAAAACGCCTATGACGAGCCGTTCTTCGTCTGGGGAGGCTGGTCGATCACCAAAGGGTTGGCGCCGTACCGCGACTTTTTGGAGTTCAAGCCCCCGATGGTCTTCATCACCCACGCCTGGGCCCAGGATCTCTTCGGGTTCAAGGACCTCGGGTATCGCAAGTTCTTCACGTTGTTCCCGCTGGCGTCGCTGCTGCTGCTGCAAGGCGTCCTAATCGCGCGCGGCATCGGACGCTGGCTCGCGCTGGCGGTGGTCGTGGGCGTCGTCGTGCTGTTCGTGAGCCCGACCTGGCACGACACCGCGCTCACGGACTGCGAGTCGATCGGCCTCACGTACTACATCCTCGGCTTGGCCTTCCTGCTGTGGGAGGGCCGGGGCCTCAAGATGACCACCGTCACGGGCGGCGCGTTGCTGGCCTGCTGCGTGTTCTCGAAGGAGCCGTTTGCGCCGGTGGTGGGCTTCACATGGCTGGGCCTCTTCTGGCTGCGCGGCAAGCCGACGCCGTCGCGCCGGAGCGTGCAGACCTACGCCGTCTACAGCCTGCTCGGCGTGGCGGCCTTCGTTGCGGCGCTCTGCGTCTACATGGTGCCGACCGGCGCCTTGAAGGCCTACGTGGCGCTGGTCCGAAGCTATTCGGTCATCTACCGAGATCCGAAGCGATCGTATTGCGTCGCCGTCGGCGCGGCCCATCCCACCACGGCGCTCGTGGGGCTGCAGATCGCCTGGGAGAAGATCCGCCTGCGCTTCTTGAATCTGGGCGTGCTCGGCTACTTGGCGCCGATCGCGCTCCCCGGGGCGATCTTCGTGTTTCGCCGCTCGAAGGTGTTGCTGGCGGTGGTGATCCTGGCATTTGCAGGCGCGCTTTGGGCGTTTACGGCGACCGCGTGCCACTGGATGCACTATTTCAACATGTCGATGGCGGGCGTCGTCTTCGTCTTGGTTGTCGGCGCCGACTCGATGCGCGGCGACTGTGCCGCGGCCCGACTGACCCGCTGGCTGGCCTGCCTCGCCACCCTGGCTCTGATCGTCGGATTCAACCATCGGGATTTCACGTTGCAACAAACCGCGCACTACACCCGCAAGCCTTGGGTCGAGCCCGTGCCGGGGGTCCTCGATTTCATCAAACAGAACACTACGCCCGCCGAGCGCATCTTCACGACCGGTCCGCCGATGCTCTATCCGGAGGCCGATCGGCTGAGCGCCGTCCGCGAGAGCAACATCATCGACGAGATTCTCGGCTCGTACGACGGCGACACCGACGAGGAGAAGCTGCGGCCCATCCGTCAGCAACTCGACCGAAACAAGCCCAAGGTGGTGGTGCTAGATCCCGAGCACGTCTCGCGCAAAGGGCGGACCTATCGGGTATTGATGATGCCGTTCCTCGCCGCGCACAAGTACCAGAAGGTCCGCGAGAATCTGTACCTGCTCCCCTGATCGCCCGGAGGCTACGCTACGAGACTTGGCGGGCCGTCAGCGGCTGCGCCGCGCGAGCCGCCTCGCGCACCTTCTCGCAGACGAAGAGCTGGATGTCGCCGAAGCGGAACGGGATCGTGAGCGCCCGCAGCGGCGTCTTGTCGATCTGCACGCGCAGGGTCTCGGCGCCCGGGATCCCCAGCGCAGCCAGCTTCCGAAGAAAATATTCGAAGGTGATGATGTGGCAGTAGCTGCGCGCCTCGATCAGGCGGAAGCCGGCCTGCTCCAGCATCCGTTTCATGACCTTCTGGTCGAAGTAGTAGAGGTGCATGTCCATCATCCAGGGCCAGCGCTCGCCGAGGAGGCGGGGATACCAGTTGCCATAGTCGAGCGTGGAGAACGCGAAGATCCCCCCCGGCCGAAGCTGCCCGTTGATGAGCGCCAGCTCGCCCGAGGGATCGGCGACGTGCTCGAGGACGTCCCACGAGCAGATCACATCGAAGGGCTTGATGCCGTCGGGGAGGTCTTGGATGTCGCCGGTGATGGTCGGGATCTGCAGGGTCTGCCGCGCGTAGGCAGACGCCCAGACCGACGGCTCGACGCCGAGGACGTCGAGGCCGCGGGCCCGCGCGATCTGCAGGAAGATTCCGCAGTACGAGCCTAGCTCCAACAGGCGGCCGGTCTTAGGGAGATGATCGGAGATCGCGTCGACGTTGTACTTGAACGTCTGGATCCGCGCGTCGGCGTTCTCGAGATACGTCTGGTCCTCGACCTCCGCGTACAAAGATAGGACCTGCTGCGGGGACAGTTGGGGGTTGGTGTAGACCAGCCCGCACCCGAGGCACTGCACGATGCGCCCGTGCGAGGCATGACCGGTGCCGGTGCAGCTATACGACGCCGCGGTCACCCGCCCCTGATTGGAGGCCGGGTACTCCTCGACGTGATAGGGGGACCCGCAGGCATTGCAAGGCGCCAGATTCTCCTGCGGCGGGCGGAGCGGAGACGCCGGGGCTATCGCCGCGCGCCCGGTCACGGGAACGCGGCGCGAAACCGCCAAACGGGCCAAGGTGGTGAATCCCTTCCAGATCTCGCGCTTGGAGATCTTGGTGCTGCCCGCTCGGCGATCGACGAATCGAATCGGAAACTCTGCCATCGCGACGCCACCCGCCGAACGAGCACGCTGGCTAACCTGATAGATCGATTCGACGAAGTAGGAGTAGCCGTCGGCCCGAATGGCGTCGACGTCGAGGCGCTCGAGCAGCGAGCGCCGGAACCCGCGGTAGGAAGTGGTCGTCTCGTGGACCGGAATGCCCAGCAACGCGCGCGTCAGGCCGTTCGCCACCCGGCTCAGGACCACCCGCGAGAGCGGGTACTCGCAGCTACCGCCCGCAACGTAGCGCGAGCCGATCACGAACTCGGCCCGCTCGAGCTCGCGCACCATTTCAGGCAGGTACTTGGGATCGTGCGAAAAGTCGGCGTCCATCGTAATGAGCGCCTGATAGGCGTGCGCCAGCGCGTACTTGATGGCTAGCTTGTGGGCCGTGCCGAGGCCGTTCTTGTAGGGGCGGTGAACGACGTGCAAGCGGGGGTACTGTGACCGAAATGTCTCCAGCAGCCGCCCCGTGCCATCGGGCGAGTTGTCGTCAACCACCAGCATCTGACACTGGGGAAGCGCCAAGAAGACCGCCTCGACGAGCGCACCAATATTGTCGGCCTCGTTGTAAGTCGCCGTGAACACCAGAACATCCTTCACGGCGGGGGTCACTTCGTCGTTTCTCTGGTCACGGCGATCTGCAGTCGAGCATTCGCCGATCGCGAGCGCCTCGTCAACCCAGCCCACCGCGCCAAGGACGACCAGGAGCAGCTTGTCGGACGTGGGCACCGCGCTCTATGGTTCCGCGCAGCAAGGCTTTCCCGACATCGACCAGGGGTGCCGCCAGGAAGGGACCAGCGTCCGCAGGCGACGCGTCGAGGGGGGGCAGTCGGCCCCCCCCCATTTGCTGTTTCGCTTGACACTGACGGCTGGAACCGTAACGTACGCGCATTCGACTCAGCGGTACAGGCACGTAGCTCAGTGGAAGAGCACTACCTTGACACGGTAGGGGTCGGCGGTTCAATCCCGCCCGTGCCTACCACCTTGGCCCCCGCGCTTCTCGCGGCCCAGCTGACAGCGTGAGCGGCGCGAAGATCGTCCGCCCCCGCGACAAGGGGGACGTTCCGACCGACCCGCTGTCGCGCCTGCGGCACTCGGCGTCGCACGTGATGGCGGATGCGGTCAAACGACTGCGTCCGAATGCCAAGGTGGCCATCGGCCCATCGATCGAAACCGGGTTTTATTACGACTTCGACACCGAGCCGTTCGCGCCCGAGGACGCCGAGCGCATCGAGGCCGAGATGCGCAAGATCGTGGCCGAGAACCTGGCCTTCGAACGCCACGTGGTCTCACGCGCCGAGGCCATCGAGCGGTTCGGCTCGCGCGGCGAGAAGTACAAGGTCGAGATCATCGCGTCGATCCCGGAAGGCGAGGAGGTCTCGTACTTCCAGCACGGCGACTTCATCGACCTCTGCCGCGGACCGCACGTCGAGCGGACCGGTGACATCAAGGCCTTCAAGGTGATGTCTTTCGCGGGCGCCTACTGGCGCGGCGACGAGCGCAACCCGCAGCTCCAGCGCGTATACGGCACCGCCTTTCCGTCACAGGCCGAGCTCAAGGAGTTCCTCGATCGCATCGAGGAGGCCAAGAAGCGCGACCACCGCGTGCTCGGCAAGCAGCTCGATCTCTTCTCGTTCGACGATCTGGTCGGGCCGGGGTTCGTCCTTTGGCACCCGAAGGGCGCGCTCTTGCGCTACCAGATCGAGGACATCATCCGAAAGGAGAACGTCCGGCGGGGGTACGAGCTGGTCTACACGCCGCATCTCGCGCGCGAGCAACTCCTCGAGACCTCTGGACACCTCGCGCACTACAAGGAGAATCTCTTCGGCGGGATGGAGCTGGACGGGCAGCGCTACCTCGTCAAACCGATGAATTGCCCCTTTCACGCGGCGATCTATCGGTCCGGTTTGCGCTCTTACCGGGAGCTGCCGATTCGGTACTCGGAGCTCGGCACGGTCTATCGATATGAGCGATCGGGCGTGCTCCACGGACTTCTGCGGGTGCGTGGCCTCACGATGGACGACGGGCACCTGTTCGTCCGTGAGGAAGACATCGCCCACGAGATCTCGGAATGCCTGCGGTTCTCGCTGGAGATGCTCAAGCTCTTCGGCTTCGACAACTTCAACCTCTACCTCGCGACCAGGCCCGCAAGCTTCCTCGGCGAGCCGGCCGCCTGGGACAAGGCGGAGGCGGCGCTGCGCGGGGTGCTCGAATCGCTCGGCCGCCCGTTCGAGGTCGACGAAGGGGGCGGGGCATTCTACGGACCGAAGATCGATCTCAAGATCAAAGACGCGCTCGGGCGCGAGTGGCAATGCTCGACGTTTCAGCTCGATTACCAGATCCCCAAGCAGTTCGACCTCGAGTACGTCGCCCAGGACGGGACGCGCAAGCAGCCCATCATGATCCATCGGGCGCTTCTCGGTTCCATGGAGCGTTTCATCGCGGTGCTGATCGAGCACTTCGCGGGCGCTTTTCCCCTCTGGCTGGCCCCGGTGCAGGCGCGCGTCCTGTCGGTCAGCGAGCGGGCCGAGGGCTACGCCCAGGAGGTGGTCGCCAAGCTGCGCGCCGAGGGGCTACGCGCCGAGGCAGACCTGGCGGCCGACAAGCTGGGGGCCAAGATCCGCCGCGCCCAGATGGAGAAGATTCCCTACATGGTGGTGGTGGGCGAAAAGGACCTGGCCGCCCGCGTTGTTTCGCCGCGCACCCGCGAAGGCGTCCAGCAGCCGGCCACCCCCCTGGACGAATTCGCCCTCCGCCTGGCCGAAGAAGCGAAAATCCCGATAGTCGGTGCTCCCCCCGAGCCGCCGACGCATTACAATGAAGTGACTTAGCCTAGCAACCCTGGAAAAGGAGAAAGATCATCCCAAGGCCATTCAACCAAGCCCCCCCCAGCGCGACGGACAACTACCGAGTGGGTCGCCGTATCCGCGTGCCCGAGGTACGCGTCATCGGTGGCGACGGAGCGCAGATCGGCGTCATCCCCACCCACGAAGCGCTCAAGCTGGCCGAAGAAGCCGGGCTCGAGCTGGTGGAGGTGAACCCGCGTGCGGCGCCGCCGGTCTGCAAGATCATGGACTTCGGGAAGTTCAAGTACGAGACGTCCAAGAAGGAAAAGGCGTCCCGGAAGCATCAGTCCACCATCGTCCTCAAAGAGATCAAGCTGCGTCCCAAGACGGACGAGCATGACTTCGACTTCAAGGTGAAGCACATCCGCCGGTTCCTCGCCGAGGGGAACAAGTGCAAGCTGGTCATCGTCTTTCGCGGCCGCGAGATCGTTCACCCGGAGACGGGGCACGCCATGCTCGATCAGGTGGTCAAGGCCGTGAACGACGTCGCGATGGTCGAGCAGCGACCCATGATGGAAGGCCGGCGCATGGTCATGACCATCGGCCCCCGCGGCGGCGTCATTCGTCCGCCGATTGTCGTCGGGCCGGGCTCGCCTGGACCCGGCGCTGTCACGATCCCGCGTCCGCCCGAGGCGGTCGCCGCCGGCGGATCGGCTCCACAGCCGCAGGGCGCGCCTGCCGCCGCGATCGCCAAGGTCCCGGCGCCGGCCGCCCCCGCCGTAGCACCCGAAGCCGCACCCGTGCCCGCGCCCGTTGCGGCAGCCGCCCCGAAGCAGAGCGCGGCCGGCAAGGCCTGACCCGCCGGCCCACGGCGTTTTTATGATCGGGGCGCGCGGGCACCCCGACGGCTCGGGCTAAGATGGCGCCCGCATGAGGCCCCACGCCCGCGCCGCCAAATTCGCAGCGACCGCGGCGATCGCCGTGGCGGGGCTGGCCGGCACCACCTTCGGTTGCCACCGCGAAGGGTGCGTGGGCGGCGACGATGGGCAGTGCCTGCCACCCGCCGCCTGCCCGGCGATCGCCTACGCCTGCACGGCCGCTCCGGCGTTGCGCGCCGAGGTGATCGGCAGCGACCCCGAGCGCGTCACGGGCCCCAAGTCGCTGGCCGCGACCGGCGACTACCTGCTGGAGAACGATCGCATCCGCGTCGTGCTGGACGCCCCGGACCACCCGCACTACCTCGGCCCGAGCGGCGGTTCGATCCTGGATCTCGAGCCGCTCGGCTCGAACCTGGGCGACCAGACCAACGCCATCTCCCACGCGGCGGGCGTGCTGCCCCGCGACGCCGTTCATTACGAGACCGCGCAGCTCCTCGACCCGCAGCTCGATCCCACCGCGCCCGGCGCTTACGTCGCGGTGGTCTTTCGCGGTCACCTGGAAGGGGACGCACGGGTCACCGTCGTCACCCGCTACGAGGTCCGCCCGTGCGAGCCCGGCGTCCGGGTCCGTAGCGACCTCTACAACGGCGCGCCCGATCCCAACACCTTGTTCCTCACCGACGGCTTCTTCTGGGGCGACAACGGCCTGGCGCCGTTCGTCCCGGGCGAGGGGCTCGGTTTCCTCGAGCCCAACCTCGACCTGCTGCATCTTTCGGACGCCTGGAGGACTTGGCCGCTGATGGCGGCCCGATCGCAATCGCCGCCCGACACAGCCTACGCGGTGGTTTCCTGCGATCGCAGCCAAGGGGCGGGCTTCAACAGCACGACGCTGTCGGCCAGCGGCGTCCCGCTGGTCACCACGCTGCCCGACGACGGTTTTTATTTCGAGCGCTTCATCCTGGCCATGCCGGGTCCCGGCCTGGCGCCGGCCGTCACCGAGGCGCTGCGGGTGCGCAGCCAGGTGCACGGCGATCCATCGGCGGTCACCGTGACCGGGCGGGTGGTGGCGGGCGGCACGCCGGTCGACGGACAGTCCGGGCGCGCGGCGTCGCTGCTCTTCTACGAGCCGGCCTTCGGCCCCAATCCCGACGACCCGACCCGCAGCACACCGTGGAGCGAGGCGGTCCCCGGTAGCGACGGCACCTTCACGGTCACGCTGCCACCCAACCGCAGCTACCGCGTGCAGCCCTACGCCTTTGGGGTTCCCGCGGCGCCAGCCAGCTCATTCGTGGTGACCGGCGCCGGCGCCGGACCGCTGTCGATCGGCGACCTGACGCTGACCGCCTCGGCGAAGCTGACCGTGAACGTCGCCTCCGCACCGGGCGTACCCGCCACCTACGCCGAGGTGGTCCTGATCCCGGTCGAGGATCCGGCCACCTCGGGCGCGCCCACCCCCAGCCTCTACAGTCTGTTCCCCGGTTGCAATCCAATGCTGGGTCCCCCCGACGGCGGCTCGCCGGCCTGCAACCGGGCGCTCACCGTCAACGGGCGCGTCGATATGGCCGTCCCGCCCGGTCAATACTTCGTCTACGCCACGCGCGGTCCGTTCGCGAGCCTCGACCGCGCCCAGGTCACGCTGGCGCCGGGGGCTTCGGCGCAGGTCACACTGGTCGTCGAGTCTCTGGCCGCCACGCTGCTGCCGAGCGGCGTCCTCTCGGGCGACTTCCACGTCCACGGCGGCGCCAGCTTCGACTCCGCGATCCCAGACCTCGATCGGGTGGTGAGCTTTCTCGCCACCGGCGTCGATGTCGTGATCGCCACCGACCACAACGTGGTGGTGAACTACGCGACGACCCTGGCCGCGCTGGGGGCCGAGAGCGCCATCGCCGTCATCCCCGGCCTCGAGCAGACGCCCAACATCCTTTGGTACGACGTCCCCGGCAGCCAATTTCCGAAGACGCTCGGGCATTTCAATTTCTGGCCGCTGGTGCCCGATCTGACCGCCACCCGCAACGGCGCCCCCTGGCCCGAGCTGCGCGAGCCCGGACAGGTGATGGACGACATGGATCAGGTCTTCGCCGATCCCAGCACCGGCGTGCGCCAACTGAATCACCCGTACCTGCTGGCCAAACTGGGGCGCGATCAGGGCTATCCGCGCGCCATCGGATACGATCCGACGCAGCCGATCGCGCCCGGCGCCAGCTTCGCGGCCGACGCGCTCCTGCGGCGGCCGAACGGCGACGGCCACCACGCCAACATCGACTGGGACGTGCAGGAGGTGATGACCGGCGCCTCACGGGCCGATTGGCTGCGCTACCGCGCGCTGTGGTTCTCGATGCTCTCGCAGGGGTACCTGCGCGCCGGCGCCGCCAACAGCGACACCCACACGCTGTCGGTCGAGCGGATCGGCTACCCGCGCAATCTCGTGTGGGGCAATCACCAAAAGGGCAACCTGGACGTCGATGGCTTCGACGCCGACGTGCGCGCCGGCCACATGGAAGGGACCAATGGGCCGATCATCGACGTCACCATCGACGACGGCCTGGGGAACACGCAGCGGCCGGGGCTGACACCGTTCGCGATCTCGGCGAACGCGACGATGACCATCTCGGTCACGGCCGCCCCTTGGATCCCGGTCACCGAGGTGCGGGTGTTTGTCAACGGCAATCTGGTGCGCACCTCGGATCTGTCGAGCTTCTTCGCCGACGCCAGCGCGGATCGCTTCGGCACCCAGCCCGGGCGGGGGAGCGTGACGCTGGTGCTGGCGCCGCTGCTGCCGAGCAAAGGCGACGCCTGGCTGGTCGTCGAGGCGGGCCTACACCAAGAGACGCCGCCCGACACCGACGGTGACGGGTTGCCGGATTTGCCCGACGCAGACGTCGTCGGGCGACCGGCCACCGTCGACGACCCGCGCTTCGATCTGCAGGCGGTCGCGCCCGGCGTCTGGCCGACTGCGTTTTCCAACCCGTTCCTGCTCAACCTCGACGGCGGCAACTGGACACCGCCTGGTCTGCCGTCGCCATGAGGATGAAAGAGCTCGCTGCGGTGTGGGGCGCGCTGGGACTCGTGGTGAGCGTCGCGCGCGCCGGCAACGCCGCGGAGCGGCCGCCGACCGCGGGGGCATCGGCGTCCGACGGAGCGTCCGACGGAAGTTGCCCGGCGCGCTGGGAGGCGGCGGCCGGACCGCTGCCGGGCGGCACCGCGCCGCTGCAACCGGCAGACTTTGGCACCATCCCCGAGGCGTGTGCCGCCTCGGACGTCTGGCTGCGACTGCGGGGATCATTGTTGGACGACAGCGGCGGACCGGGCTACTTCGGCGACGTGCTGGCCGACGTGACGGTGCGCGCGCGCCGCCGACTCGGTCCCCACGGATGGCTGTCGGTGGCGATCGATCTCTTCAACGATCGCTACGTGAACAACGGCGGCCTCGCTTCGACGGGGCCGTCGTTCGGTCCGGCCACCGTCGGCTACTACCAAGGGATCTTCGCCACCGCGCGGACGGCGACCGCCATCTACGCCCGCGTGCTGCTGCCGCTCGACACCGCCCGCCAAAGCGGGATCGAGACCGGGCTCGAGCTGGGGGGCAGCGGACGGGCGCACCTCGGCCAGCGCTGGGTCTTAGACGGCGGCCTCTCACTCGCCGGGCCGCTCTACCTGGTAGGCGGTCAAGCCCACGGCAACCTCGAACCGGCCGCGCTGGCCGAAGCCTGGTTCTCGCCGCGCCCGGCGCTGGGTATCTTCGCCGGCGGCGCGCTGCGGTTGGAGGCCGCCCCCAGCCCGACGCTATTGACCGTGGTGCCGCGCGCGGGGCTGCGGGCCGCGCTGCGGCACAACCTCTGGCTGGCCTTTTTGGGAGAGGCGCCGGTGGCCGGGAGCGACCGAACCAACCTCGTCGCCAACCTGTTTTTCGGGTGGTCACCCTGACACTTGCTTGCCGGAGCGAGATCGATATACTTCCGCGCTCCGAACATGCCGAAGATCAAGATGAAGTCCAACAGCAGCGCGAAGAAGCGCTTCAAGCTGACCGCCAACGGGCGCGTCAAGCGGAAGAAAGCCTACTTGCGCCACAACCTGACCTCCAAGACCACCAGCGCCAAGCGCAGGCTGCGCCGCGGCGGTTACATCAGCAAGACCCAAGAGCATCAGATCAAAGCGATGCTCCCTTACGCCTAGGAACACGTCATGCCGCGCGCAAAAGGTGGTTATAAGTCCCGTCAACGCCGCAACCGGATCCGAAAGCACGCCAAGGGCTTTCGCGGCGGACGGTCGAAGCTTTGGAAAGCCGCGATAGAGGCGGTTCATCGCAAGTGGCGCTTCGCGTTCTTTCATCGCCGCAAGCGGAAACCCGACTTCCGCGGGCTCTGGATCGTGCGCATCAACGCCGCCGCCCGCGAGCTGGGCGTCTCGTACTCGAAGCTCATCGCCGGGCTCGACAAGGCCAACGTGGCCATCGATCGGAAGATCCTTTCCGATCTGGCGATCAGCGACCCGAACGCCTTCAAGAAGGTCGTCGAGACGGCGCGGGCGGCGGCCTAGCCGCGCCGCCGCCGTAGACGCGGGACGGGCGCAAACGCCATGTCCAGCGGGGAAACCGGGCCCAGTGTCGCCGACCTGATCGGCGACCTGGATCGGCTGTCGGGCGCCTTCGCGGCCGAGATCGCCGCGCTCACGACCGAGCAAGAGATCCGCCTGGCCCAGGCCCGCTACCTGGGCAAAAAGGGGCGTGTCTCCGAGCTGATGAAGGCGCTCGGGTGTCTGCCCGCCGCGGATCGTCCGGCGGTCGGCGAGGCGGCCAACCGCGCCAAGGCCACCATCGAAGGCGCCGTTGGCGCACGCCTGGGTGCGCTCGACGAGGCCGACCTGCACGCCGATCTGGCCCGGGTGGTCGACGTGACCTTGCCGGCGCGCGGCGCGGCGCTGGGGACGCTGCACCCGCTCACCCTGGTGCGCCGAGAGATCGAGGGGATCTTCTTGGGCCTCGGCTTCGAGGTGCGAACCGGCCCCTGGATCGAGACCGAGTGGCACAACTTCGACGCGCTCAACACGCCACCCGACCACCCCGCGCGCGACATGCAGGACACCTTCTTCGTCGAGGGGGGGCGCGTGCTGCGCTCACATACCTCGCCGGTGCAGATCCGGACCATGCTGGCCGGCCCACCGCCGATCCGGATCGTGGCGCCTGGCAACGTGTTCCGCCGCGACGACGACGCCACCCACACCCCGATGTTCCCCCAGATGGAAGGCTTGCTGGTCGACCAAGGCGTCTCGTTCGCCGATCTAAAAGGAACGCTGCTGCACTTCGTGCACCGCTTTTTCGGGCCCAACCTGGGCGTGCGGCTGCGCCCCAGTTATTTCCCGTTCACCGAGCCTTCCGCCGAGGTCGACGCCGCCTGTTACCTGTGCAGCGGCAGCGGGCAGGCCAGCGGCCGTTCCTGCCGCCTCTGCAAAGGGAGCGGCTGGATCGAGATCGGCGGCGCCGGCATGGTCCACCCCAACGTCTTCCGCGCGGTCGGCTACGACCCGCACGCGGTGTCGGGCTTCGCGTTCGGCATGGGCCTGTCGCGGATGGCGATGCTCAAGTTCGAGGTCGACGACCTGCGCTCGTTCTACGAGCACGACGTCCGTTTTTTGGCGCAGTTCCGATGAGCCCACGGTGATTTCTTGAAGATCTCCTTCAACTGGATCCGCGAGCTCGTCGAGCT
>Ga0075522_10000486_pt1 | contig 28620 bp, 30 predicted proteins | sample NGEPerA_FD_74796 | JGI IMG/M metagenome (GOLD analysis project Ga0075522, IMG submission 74796) | Arctic peat soil microbial communities from the Barrow Environmental Observatory site, Barrow, Alaska, USA - NGEE PermafrostL2-A | ecosystem: Environmental > Terrestrial > Soil > Wetlands > Peat ...
GGTGGTGACCAGCTGGAGGAATTGCTGGATGCCGGTGCGCAGATAGGCGCGCCAGAGAATCTCCAGGAAAATGGTCTGCGGGAATTTCATCTGGCCGATCTGGCCGCCCAGGAAAATATCGTAGCGCTGGCCGACGCGCATACCGGCAACGTCAAGCTGGATGGCTTCGGGCTGGCCGCGCATGTTGCGGTCCAGCAAATTGGCCACCCGCTCATAGGCGATCTGGGCGCTGCGGGCCACGTCGTCCGGCTTGTCGCGGTAGAGCGCGGCCATGTCGGTGAGGACACGGCTGAAGGCCGGCTGATTCAGGCGGTCTTCCTTGGGCAGATAGCCGGCGACGAAATAGGGATAGCCCTTGGCGTTGAGGAAGAGGTTGAGCGGCCAGCCGCCATTATGTCCCATGGCATTGGCGGCGGCCTGATAGAGCTGATCAAGATCCGGGCGCTGGAACCGGTCGGCGATCACCGGAATGAAATTCTCGTTGATCAGCTTGGCGATCTCGGGATCGGAGAAGCTCTCCCGGTTCATCACGTGGCACCAGTGACAGGCGGAATAACCCAGGGAAAGAAGGATGGGCTTTCCTTCCTTTTCGGCCTCGGCCAGGACGTCATTGCTCCATACCCGCCACGCCAAGGGATTGTCCTTGTGCGCCAGGAGATAGGGACTGGTGGCGGTGTCGAGAGCGCTCATCGCGGGTTCCATTGGAAGCGGCGATGATGGAAAATCGCCGAGTGTTGTGAAGGCCGCGCTTCTTAGCTGAAACCGTCCGCCCCCGGAAGAGCGGCAAGAAACAGGGGTGAGCCGCGGCCGCAAAGCGGATGAAATGGTCCGGTGGGCCATTTCAAGCGGCAAACGCCGCGAGCTTAGGCGAGCGGCCGGGTGATACGGTGCGGTGGAACTGGAACAGAAGGGTTATGCCATGAAAATACATGTCGAGCTGGAGATGACCCCCGAGGAGGCACGCGGGCTGATGGGCCTGCCGGACGTAGCGCCCCTGCAGAAACAGATGATGGACGAGATCAAGACCCGCATGACCAAGGCCATGGAGGCTGGCGACATGGAAAACCTGATGCGCGCCTGGACGCCCCTGGGCGGGCGGGAAGCCCTTGACCAATTCCAGAAATTCCTTTGGGACGGCGCCCGGGCGATGACTGGCCAGCCAAAGGAAAAGCCCTGAAATCCGAGACGATTTTCGCCCTGGCCAGTGCGCCGGGCCGGGCCGGGGTGGCGGTGGTGCGGGTTTCCGGGCCCGAAGCGGGGGCGACCTTACGGGCGCTGGGGGGTGAATTGCCCCTCCCCCGCGTCGCCGGTTTGCGCACCCTCAAACACCGCGGCGCGGAAATCGACCGCGCCCTGGTGATCTGGTTTCCCGGACCCCGCAGCTTCACCGGCGAAGATGTGGCGGAATTCCATATCCATGGCGGCCGGGCGGTGCGCGAAGCCTTGTTGGGGGCTTTGGCCGCTCTGGGTCTTCGGCCCGCCGAGCCGGGAGAATTTTCCCGGCGCGCGGTGGAGCATGGGCGCTTGGACCTCACCCGCGCCGAAGCCATCGCCGATCTGGTGGATGCCGAAACCCCCGCCCAGCTGCGTCAGGCGCTGCGCCAATATGATGGCGCGCTGGCCGCGCTCTACGAAAATTGGCGGGCCGAGTTGATCGCAGCTTTGGCCCATGCCGAAGCGGCGATAGATTTCAGCGATGACGGTGTAGGCGAAACGGAGTTTGACGCGGCTCGCGCCGGCGCGAGGAAGATCATCGGGACAATCGAACATCATCTCGACGATCAACGGCGCGGCGAGGCGCTGCGCGAAGGCTTGAGACTCACCATCTTGGGTCCGCCCAATGCCGGCAAAAGTTCGTTGATCAATGCTTTGGCCCAGCGCGATGCGGCGATCGTCTCGGAGATTCCCGGTACCACCCGCGATGTGATCGAGTTAAGGCTGAATCTTGGGGGTTATCTGGTGCATGTCGCCGATACCGCCGGCTTGCGCGACACCGAGGACGCAGTCGAGGCGGAGGGCGTGCGCCGTGCTCTGGCGCAAGCGAAAGCCAGCGATCTGGTGCTTCTGCTGCGCGATGGAACTGTTCCGTATACGGATTATAACGATGTCGCGCCCGATCTGCTGGTTTGGAATAAAAGCGATCTCGCAGGATTCCAGAAACGCGAAGGCTTGGCGCTGTCGCTGAAAAGCGGCGACGGCGTGCCCGAATTGATCTTTGCGCTCACGGCATTGGTGGCCGAAAGACTAGAGACAAAAGGCGATGCGCCTGCCCTCACCCGGCCGCGCCATCGTGCGGCGCTTGGCGAAGCGCTGACCAGCTTGCGCCATTCTCTTTCCGCGCCGTCCGATCAGCCCGAGCTGTTCGCGGAAGATCTGCGTCTGGCGCTGCGCGCCGTCGGCCGCATCACCGGCCAAGTGGATGTCGAGGAATTGCTCGACCAGGTGTTCCGGGATTTCTGCATCGGGAAGTGAGACGCGGTCCGCGCAGCGGACGAAATGGTCTGTCGTTAGCGGCAGCGTAGTGCGACGACCATTTCGAGCGGCGAACGCCCGAGCGTAAGCGAAGGGCAATTGCCCTTGTCGGACGATGCGCGTATGGACCCGCGCATGACCGGCTTTGATGTCATTGTGATCGGCGGCGGCCATGCCGGGGCGGAAGCCGCGGCGGCGTCGGCGCGTGCCGGGGCCCGCACCCTGCTTTTTACTCATCGCCGCGACACGCTGGGGGAAATGTCCTGCAACCCCGCCATCGGCGGGGTCGGCAAAGGCCATCTGGTGCGCGAGATCGACGCCCTGGACGGCTTGATGGGCCGGGTGGCGGATGCGGCCGGCATCCAGTTTCGCGTGCTCAACCGCCGCAAAGGTCCCGCGGTGCGCGGCCCCCGCGCCCAGGCAGATCGCGCCCTTTATCGCGCAGCGATGCAAAGAGAATTGGCGGCGATCTCCGGCCTGGAAATCCGGGAAGCGGCGGCCGAGGATTTGGTCCTGAAAGATGGCCGCGTGATCGGCGTCCGGCTGGCCAGCGGAGAAGAGCTATTTTCCGCTGCGGTGGTGCTGACCACCGGCACGTTCCTGAATGGCCTGATCCATATCGGGGAAACGAAAATTCCCGCGGGCCGAATGAGAGCGGCGACCGCCGATCAAGACACGGTCGAGCCCCCTTCCCTGGGCCTTTCCGAGACCCTTTATGGCTTTGGTTTGCCTATGGGCCGGCTGAAGACCGGGACGCCGCCAAGGCTGGATGGAAAAACTATCGACTGGGCGTCGCTGCAATTGCAGCCCGGCGACGATCCGCCGGAGCCCTTTTCCTTTTTGACCCAGGCAATCACCACGCCGCAGATCGCTTGCGCCATCACCCGCACCACCCTTCAGACCCATGAGATCATCCGGGCCAATCTGCATCGGTCCCCCATGTACAGCGGCCAAATCTCGTCCCGGGGGCCCCGTTATTGCCCCTCGATCGAAGACAAGGTCAGCCGCTTCGCCGATCGTGAGAGTCATCAGATTTTCCTGGAGCCAGAAGGACTTAACGACGACACCGTCTATCCCAACGGCATTTCCACCGCACTTCCCCAGGATGTGCAGCTGGCGCTTCTGGCCACCATTCCCGGGCTGGAAAAAGCGGCGGTGCGCCGGCCGGGCTACGCCATCGAGTATGACTATGTGGACCCGCGCGCCCTTTCCCTCTCGCTAGAGGTCAAATCGGTGCCGGGACTTTATCTTGCCGGTCAGATCAACGGCACCACCGGCTATGAAGAGGCCGCGGCCCAGGGTTTGATGGCCGGCCTGAATGCGGCGCGCGCGGCTGGTGGCCAAGACCCGGCCATTCTGGACCGCTCCCAAGCCTATGTCGGGGTGATGATTGACGACCTGGTGACCAAAGGCGTGAGCGAGCCCTATCGGATGTTCACCTCCCGGGCGGAATACCGGCTGAGTTTGCGGGCGGATAATGCCGATCAGCGCCTCACCCCATGGGGCGAAGTCCAAGGGATCATCGGGAAAGCGCGGCAAACGGCCTTTGCGGGCAAGTTGGCAAGGCTGGCTGTTTCACGTGAAACAATGCGCAGCTTGTCGCTTACCCCAAATGAAGCGGCCAAACACGGGTTGACTGTGCGCCAGGACGGCGTCCGCCGGAATGCTTCCGGTCTCCTCTCCCTGCCCCATGTGGATTTCGCCAGCTTGGGCCGGATTTGGCCGGAATTGCAGGATTGCGCCCCCGATGTGGTCGAACAGCTGGAAATCGATGCCCAATATGCCGGTTATCTTGATCGCCAGGATGCCGATGTTCTTGCTTTCCGGCGGGACGAAGGGCGGGCTCTTCCCTCCAGCCTTGATTATCGAGCCGTGATCGGGCTTTCAAACGAGGTTCGGCAGAAGCTGGAAATGATTCGCCCCGTTACCCTAGGCCAGGCCGGTCGCATTGAAGGCGTAACTTCTGCCGCTCTTACTTTGGTTCTGGCCCATGTGAAGGCGGCCAAAAGGGCCAAAAGTGCCTGATTCTCCCTTTGGACCGAATGAATTCGCGGCCGCCACGGGTGTTTCACGTGAAACATTGGCCCGGCTGAAGGCCTATGCAGGGATGCTTGAGGACTGGAACTCCCGCCATAATCTGGTTTCGGCCCGGTCCCTGGAAGATTTATGGCGGCGGCATTTCTGGGATTCGGCCCAATTGGCGCCCTTGATCCCGGCAAATGCCCGAACCATCGCGGATCTGGGTTCTGGAGCCGGTTTCCCGGGGCTGGTTCTGGCGGCAATGCTGCCGGACAAAATCGCGGTGACCCTGTTCGAAGCTACCACCAGGAAGTGCGATTTTCTCAACGCGGCAGCCAAGCGTATGGAGCTTTCCGTCGCGGTGCAGGATGCGCGGATAGAAGACACCGGCCCGCAAGTGTTTGATGTCGTCACCGCGCGGGCTTGCGCGCCCTTGCCCAAGCTCTTGTCCTATGCCCAGCATTTCGTTGGCCCGAACAGCGTTTGCCTTCTCCTTAAGGGTCAAAATGTAGGGGCTGAATTGACGGAAGCCCATAAATCTTGGAGGATGAAAGTCAGGCAGATCCCTAGCCTGACCGATCCTTCGGGTGTGATATTGGAGCTGAAGGAACTGTCGCCGGATGACCGAACACCCCAAAAAGCCGCGCATCCTGGTGGTCGCCAATCAAAAAGGCGGCGTGGGTAAGACCACCACCGCGATCAATCTGGGCACCGCGCTGGCCGCAGTCGGCGAGCCCACTTTGGTGGTGGACATTGATCCGCAGGGCAATGCCTCGACCGGTTTGGGCGTGCCACGCGCCGCGCGCAAAATCACCACCTATGACGTCTTGATGGGCGAAGCCAAACTGGCCGACGCCATCGTGCCGACCCGCATTCCGCTTTTGTCTTTGGTCCCGGCCACTGTCGATCTCTCCGGCGCCGAGCTGGAATTGATCGACAAGCCCCGGCGCAATTTCATCCTCAAGGACGCCTTGGCGGATTATTCCGTACACGGACCAATCCATTTTTCCTATGTGCTGATCGACTGCCCGCCATCGCTCACGCTTCTCACCATCAACGCCATGACGGCGGCGGACGCGGTGATGGTGCCGCTGCAATGCGAATTCTTCGCCCTGGAAGGTTTGAGTCAGTTGCTCAAGACCATCGAGCTGGTGCGCGCCAACATCAATCCGACGCTGGAGATCCAGGGCATCGTCCTCACCATGTTCGACAAGCGCAACAAATTGTCCGATCAGGTGGCCGCGGATGTGCGCCTGAATATGGGCGAAAAGGTCTATTCCACCGTGATTCCCCGCAATGTTCGGCTTTCCGAAGCGCCCAGCTACGGCGTGCCGGCGCTGGTCTATGATCTGCGCTGTCCAGGAAGCCAGGCCTATATCAAGCTCGCCGGCGAATTGATCCAGCGCGAACGGACAAGGCGGGCGGCATGACGCCCAAGGAAGAACGGCCGCGCGGCCTGGGCCGCGGTCTCTCCGCATTGATCGGCGACGAGGCGGCGCCCACGCGCGGCGAAGTGCCGGCCAAGGGCAGCCGGACTTTGCCGGTCGCGTTCCTCAAGCCCGGCCGGTTTCAGCCGCGCAAGGCTTTCGCCGATGAGGCGCTGGCCGAGTTGGCGGCTTCGATCAAGGAGAAGGGCGTGCTTACGCCCATTCTGGTCAGGCCCTTGGGCACGGACAGCTATGAGATCGTGGCGGGCGAGCGGCGCTGGCGCGCGGCCCAGCTCGCCAAGCTCCATGACGTGCCTGTGGTGGTGCGGGATTTGGCCGACGCCGAGGCCCTGGAAATCGCCATCATCGAGAATATCCAGCGCGCGGACCTCAATGCCTTGGAAGAGGCGGCGGCCTATCAGGAGCTGATGGACCATTTCGGCCGGACCCAGGAGCAGGTGGCCCAGGACGTGGGCAAAAGCCGGTCCCATGTCGCAAACAGCGTTCGGCTGTTGCGGCTGCCGGAGCCGGTCAAGCAATGGCTTCGGGAGGGAAAGCTTACCGCCGGCCACGCCCGAACATTGTTAAGTGCTGCCGATCCTGAGGCCGCGGCTAGGGAAATTCTGGCTGGCCAAATGAGTGTCCGGCAGGCCGAACAACGTTCTCCCAAGAAGACCAAGCCCGGTGGAAAACTTCCCAAGGACCCCAATCTGGCCGATCTCGAAGCCAGTATTTCCAACAAGTTGGGCCTGAAAATTCAGATCATCCACAAAGGGGATAAAGGTGGGGAAGTTCGGATCGCCTATTCCAGCCTGGAGCAGCTGGAAGAGATCACCCGCCGCCTGAGCAGAAGCTAGGCTGCGGCAGCCAGGGCTGCCGCCGGATCGATCCGCCCGTCATAAAGGGCGCGCCCAACCACCACGCCTTCAATGTTGGGTTCGCGCGCAGCGACCAGGGCTTCGATGTCTGCCAGCGAACCCACCCCACCCGACGCGATCACCGGAATCGAAAGCGCCTTCGCCAATTCGGCGGTCGCTTTCACATTCACACCTTTGAGCAAGCCGTCACCGTCAATGTCGGTGAACAGCAGCGCGGCCACGCCGGCATCCTCGAAACGCTTGCCCAATTCGACCGGGGTGAGATCGCTCACCTCCGCCCAGCCTTCCGTCGCGACCTTGCCGTTCTTGGCGTCCGCCCCCACCACGATGCGGCCGGGATAGGCGCGCGCTACCTCTTTCACGAAAGCGGGATTGGTGAGCGCCGCCGTCCCCAGGATCACGCGGGTGATGCCAGCGTCCAGCCACGTCTCAACTCCGGCGCGGTCGCGAATGCCACCGCCCAATTGAATAGGCAGCGTGATAGCGGCGCGGATGGCGCGGATCGCGTCGGCATTGACGCTCTTGCCCGCAAAGGCGCCATTGAGATCCACACAGTGCAGCCAGCGAAAACCTTGATCGGCGAAACTTCGAGCCTGTGCCGCCGGATCGGCGTTGAAGATGGTGGCCTCTTCCATCAAGCCGCGCTTCAACCGCACGCATTGCCCGTCCTTGAGATCGATGGCGGGGAAAATGATCACGGTGTCCAGGCCAGGAAGTTGGAAAGAAGGCGCAAGCCGACGGCCTGGCTTTTCTCGGGATGGAATTGCGTGCCCACCATATTGCCGCGTCCCACTGCCGCGGTAACGGGACCGCCATAGTCGGTGGTGGCCAGAAGATCGCTGCGTGTGTCGGGCTTCAATTCAAAACTATGCACGAAATAGGCGTGCGCACCTTTGCCGATGCCGGCAAAGACGGGATGATCTTGCACGGTGACGATCTCGTTCCAGCCCATATGAGGAATTTTGAGCAGAGGATCGGCGGGCCGCATCGGCACCACTTCGCCATCGATCCAGCCCAGACCTTTGTGGATGCCGAATTCGCGCCCGTCGCGCGCCATAAGCTGCATGCCGACACAGATACCCAGGAACGGCTTTCCCTTTTGAATCACGCTCTCGTTAAGCGCTTCCACTAGGCCGGGTACGGCTTTGAGGCCCCGCATGCAATCGGCGAAGGCGCCCACCCCCGGCAGCACGATGCGGTCGGCCTGGCGCACCCGGTCCGGATCGGCGGTGACGGTAATCTCGTGGTTGGTCTCGCCCGCGGCCCGCGCCAAAGCCTTCGCCGCCGAGGCGATATTGCCGGAGCCGTAATCGATCAAAGCGGTACGCATCAGGATGATCCCGGAACGCGGGCTCTATAACGATTTATCGGGGGAAAGTCGAAGCACGGACAGTGCATGGCTGATGGGCCAAAGGGCAGGGGCTAATTGTCGTCCATCTTCAAGGCGGCGATGAAGGCTTCCTGGGGAATCTCTACCTTGCCGAATTGGCGCATCTTCTTCTTGCCCTCTTTCTGCTTGTCCAAGAGCTTGCGCTTGCGGCTGATATCGCCGCCATAGCATTTCGCCGTCACGTCCTTGCGCAGCGCCGACAAGGTCTCGCGCGCGATCACCTTGCCGCCGATCGCCGCCTGGATGGGAATCTTGAACAAATGGCGCGGGATCAGGTCCTTGAGCTTTTCGCACATGGCGCGGCCGCGGCCTTCAGCGCGCTGGCGGTTGACGATCATGGACAGCGCGTCCACCGGATCGTCATTGACCAGAATGGACATCTTGACCAGATCGCCTTCCTCGTAATCCTCGATGTGATAATCGAAGCTGGCATAGCCGCGCGACACGCTTTTCAGCCGGTCGTAGAAATCGAACACCACTTCGTTGAGTGGCAGCATGTAAATCACCATGGCGCGGCTGCCGGCATAAGTGAGCTCGACCTGGCGACCGCGCCGGTCTTCGCAGAGTTTCAAGACCGAGCCCAGATATTCGTCCGGCACCAGAATGGTTGCCTTGATCCACGGTTCGTCGATGTGATCGATATAGGTCACATCCGGCATGTCGGCAGGATTGTGCAGCTCCTTGATCGTGCCGTCATTCATGTGAATTTTGTAAATGACGCTGGGCGCGGTGGTGATGAGGTCGAGGTTGAATTCCCGCTCCAGCCTTTCGCGGATGATCTCCAGATGCAGCAGCCCCAGAAAGCCGCAGCGGAAGCCAAAGCCCAAGGCGGCCGAGCTTTCGGTTTCATAGGTGAAGCTGGCATCGTTCAGATGCAGTCTACCCAGCGCTTCGCGCAAATCCTCGAACAGAGCGGCATCGACCGGGAAGAGGCCGCAGAACACTACCTGCTGCGCCTTCTTGAAGCCGGGCAGCGGCGTGGGCGTGCCCTTGCGTTCGTCGGTGATGGTATCGCCCACCTGGGTATCGGCCACTTGCTTGATCTGGGCGGTGATGAAGCCGACTTCGCCGGGCCCCAATCTTTCCACCGCGACTTTCTTGGGGGTGAAGACGCCAATCTGCTCGACCTGATAGACGGCGTCGGTCGCCATCATGCGGATCTTCTGGCCCTTTTTCAGTTCGCCATCGACCACGCGCACCAGCACCACCACGCCCAGATAGGCGTCGTAATAGGAATCGATCAGCAGCGCCTTCAGCGGCGCATCCCGCTGGCCCTTGGGGGGAGGCAGGCGAGTGACGATGGCCTCCAGTACCTGATCGATATTGAGTCCGGTCTTGGCCGAAATCGGGACCGCTTCGGACGCGTCCAGCCCGATCACATCCTCGATCTGCTGCCTGATCCGGTCGGGCTCGGCGGCGGGAAGGTCGATCTTGTTGAGGACCGGCACGATTTCCAGCCCGGCATCGATCGCCTGATAGACATTGGCCAGGGTCTGGGCTTCGACGCCCTGGCTGGCGTCCACCACCAGCAGCGCGCCCTCGCAGGCGGCCAAGCACCGGCTCACTTCATAGCCGAAGTCCACATGGCCGGGCGTGTCCATCAGGTTCAGGACATAGTCCTTGCCGTCGGCGGCTTTGTAATCCAGCCGCACGGTCTGGGCCTTGATGGTGATGCCGCGCTCGCGCTCGATATCCATGGAATCGAGCACCTGGTCCTTCATCTCGCGAATGGTCAGGCCGCCCGTGACCTGGATCAGCCGGTCAGCCAGGGTGGATTTGCCATGGTCGATATGCGCGACGATGGAAAAATTGCGGATTTGGGCGAGATCGGGCATGGGGTCCTTTGGCCGATTAAGGCCATGAGGCGCGGGGTCTAGCAGGCCCGCCTTGCGGCCTCAACAGCCGTTTTGCCGGGCGGTCCGGCCATGCCAAACTGGTCGTAAGATGTTGAATTACCTCTATCTCGACTATGGCGGGCGAGCCCGCACCCGCGCCGAGCTGAAATACAGCCTGATTTCGCTTCGGGCCGAACTCGATCCGGCCCGGGCCCGGATCGTGGTGGCGTCGGACGCGCCGGAACTCTATCGCCACTGGCCGGTTCGGGTGATGGATATCGCCCCCCGGATCCGGGAATGGTCCGGCGACGGCCTCTATTATCATCGGATCAAGCCCGCTTTGGTGCGCGAGGTGCTCACCACATTCGCGGAGCCGGTGTTGTTCCTGGATTCCGATTCCATCATCCGGCCCGGGTTTCATGCCGAGGTCGAAGAGAAGATGGCGGCCTCGGTGGTGATGAACCGCTTCGAGAAACATAATCCCTATCCGCCGCTCAAAGGCTTTCGCACCCAGCTGCCGCATCTGGGCGCCTATCGTTATGACGTGGCCCATAGCTGGATGTTCAATAGCGGGCTGATCGGCGTTGAGCCCGCGCATCTTTCCCTGCTAGACGATACCTTGGCGATGATTGACGCGTTGATCGGCCGGGCCAAGAAATTTCCGGCCATCGAGCAATTCGCGCTTTCCGAAGTGCTGCGGCTGAGCCAGGTCGGGATCGCGGAGATCCACCACAGCTTCCTCCACTATTGGCAGGGCCGCCGGCGCATCTATATGGCCAACCGCATCGCCCGGACGCTGTCGCCGGATTGGGACGATCTCACTCCGCCCAAACAATGGGCGGACATGAACTATTGGGCAGTGCGAGGTTATAACTACTATCACGGCGTCACCCACGCCCTGGATATGTTCAAATGAGCGCGCCGGCATTAGCGGATATCTGGCCCGGGCAATCCGTGCCGCTGCTCAAGGCGCTGCACATCCTCACGCCCAATGGCGGGTTGAATGCGGATTCCCGGCGCAAGCTCAAACAGGTGCAGCATCTGGCGCAGCTGATAAAGCCCGCGATCGACGCTGTGCTGAAAGAAAAAGACCAACCGGTGCTGGCCGATCTGGGCGCGGGCAAATCCTATCTGGGGTTCATTCTCTACGATCTTTATTTCGGCCCGGCAGGGCGGGGCCGGGTCACAGCGGTGGAGACGCGCCCCGAATTGACCGCCGCGGCCAAAAAGATCGCCGAGACCAGCGATTTTTCGCGGATGGATTTCGTGCAGGCGAAAATCGCCGATACCGAAGTGGGACCGGTGGATATCGTCACCGCGCTTCACGCCTGTGACACCGCGACCGACGAAGCAATTCTGTTCGCGCTTAAGCATCAGGCCAAATATGTCGCGCTGGTCCCTTGCTGCCAGGCGGAAGTGGCGCACCAATTGGAAGAGGTGAACGGCACGCTGGCGCAGCTTTGGCGTCATCCCATCCAGCGGCGGGAATTCGGCGCTCACCTTACCAATGTGCTGCGCGGATTATTTCTGGAGGCGCAGGGTTTCAAGGTGCGGATCACCGAACTGACCGGCCTGGAGCATTCCCTCAAGAATGAATTCATCCTGGCCGAACGCCTTCAGCGCACCAATCCGCGCGCCCGCGCCGAGTTCGACAAGCTGGCGAAGGAAACCGGCGTTGCTCCCAAATTACTGGTCGGCGCGCTAGCTTCTTAAAGAAGCTCCGGTCGCTTTGGTGACGGCAGCGACAATCTTTCCCGCCAGCGCCTCGATCTCGGCTTCGGTCAGGGTCTTGTCCTTGGGCTGGACACGCACGGCGATGGCGATGGACTTTTTGCCTTCGCCCAGAGTCTTGCCTTCATAGACATCGAACACCGTAACGCTTTCTATCAGCGCCCGGTCCGCCATTTTTGCGGCTTTGACGATCTCGCCCGCCGGCACTTTGGCATCCACCACAAAGGCGAAATCGCGCTCGATGGCTTGGAAAGGCGAGGGCACAAAGGCGGTGCGCGCCTTCTTCTTGGCCCCAGGAATGGCGTCGAGATTGATCTCGAATCCCGCCACCGGAATTTTCAGATCGAAAGCCGCCAATATTCTGGGATGCAGTTCCCCGAACCAGGCAAGCTGCTTCGGTCCCAGCGCGATGGTGCCGCTGCGGCCAGGATGAAACCAGCCCGGCGCGCCGGCCGTCACCGGCGCGGTCATGGGACCGCCCATCGCCGCTTCCAGCGCCGCGATCATCGCCGCCTTGGTGTCGAACAGATTGGCGGCATGGCCCGACTTGGTCCAATCGCGCATACCCGCGCCGGTGATGATGCCGGCTGCGTTGGTGGTTTGCGCTTCCGGCATGCCGCTCTGGAACGCGGGGCCGATCTCGAACAGATTGAGATCGGGGAATCCCCGCGCCACATTGCGTGAAGCCGCCGCCAGCAAGGACGGCAGGGGCGAGGGCCTCAGCGCATCGAGGTCGGAGGCTATGGGGTTGGACAATTCGCGCGCCTCGTCGCCGCCGCCGAACAGGCGCGCCTGATCGCGGGCGATGAAGGAAAAGCTCACGCATTCATTGAAGCCGCGCGCGGCCAGGGTGCGGCGTACGGTGCGGCTGCGGCGCTGGGCGGAGGTGAGAACAGGCTTTGCCACCGCCCGGTCGCATTCCAGCGGCGCCGACGCCACACCGGAAAGGCCATGGATGCGCACAATCTCTTCCACCAGATCGGCGGGCCCGTCTATGTCACGGCGATAGCTGGGCGGCGTCACATGCAGAATGTCGCCATGCTCGATCACGGTGAAACCCAGCCGCGACAGGATGCGGATGCTTTCATCCGTCTCCACCATCATGCCGCCTAAGGTCTCAACCAGAGAGGGATCGAAATCGATATGCCTGTGCGGGGGAGGCAACTCGCCCGCGATCACCACTTCGGATGGCTCGCCGCTGCACCATTCCAGGATCAGATGGGTGCACAGCTCCAGTCCCGGCAGCACGAATTGCGGATCGACGCCGCGCTCGAAGCGATAGCGCGCATCAGAGATGATCCCCAGTTTGCGTCCGGCCCGCGCCACGCGGGTGGGATCGAACCAGGCGGATTCGATGAAGACATTCGTTGTTTCCAGCGAACAGCCGGATTCCATGCCGCCCATGACACCGGCAATGCCTTGCGCGGTCTTGTCATCGGCGATCACTACGGTCTCGCTGTCCAAGGTGTAGCTCTTGCCGTCCAGCGCCAGGACTTGTTCGCCCTCCTTGGCCATGCGTGCGCGCAGATTGCCGGAAAGCTTGGCGGCGTCGAACACATGCAAGGGGCGGCCGCGATCCTGGGCGATCAGATTGGTGGCGTCCACCAGGGCGGAAATGGATTTCATGCCGACCGCTTTCAAACGATCCTGCACCCATTTTGGCGAAGGACCGTTCTTCACATTGCGGATCAGCCGCCCGGCGAATAGGGGACAGGCGGTTTTGTTTTCCGGTGTGAAATCCAGCACGATTCGCTTGGGGCTGGCGAATTTTCCCGCCACCGGCTCGATCTTCTTGCCGCGCAGCATGCCCAATTCTGCCGCGGCCAGATCGCGCGCCACGCCGAACACGCTGGCGGCGTCGCCGCGATTGGGCGTGATCGAGACATCGATAACGGGATCCGTCAGACCCAGCGCCGCGGCGGCGGGCGTGCCGACTTTGCTATCTTCGGCCAACTCGATGATGCCGTCATGGTCTTCGCCCAGAAGCAACTCGCGCGCCGAGCACATCATGCCCCGCGACTCCACGCCGCGAATGCTGCCCACCTTAAGCGATTCTCCAGACGCCGGGATCACCGTGCCGGGCCTGGCCAGCACCACTTTGATTCCGGCGCGCGCATTGGGCGCGCCGCAAACGATCTGCAGCAGATCCTTGTCGCCGCTATTGACCATGCAAAGGCGCAGGCGGTCGGCATTGGGATGTTTCTCGGCGCTGACGATCTCGGCCACCGTGAAATCCTTCAGCCGCGCGCCAGCATCCTCGATGCTTTCGACTTCAAGGCCGATGCTGGTGAGCTTGTCGGCGATGGCTTGGACATTGGCTCTGGTGTCCAGATGATCCTTCAGCCATGAAAGCGTGAATTTCACTTGCTCAACCCTCCATCAAGGGTCGGGATATCCAGCGCGGCAAAGCCGTAATGCCTGAGCCAGCGCAGATCGGATTCGAAAAAGCTGCGGATGTCGGGAATGCCATATTTCAGCATCGCCATCCGGTCCAGGCCGAAGCCGAAGGCGAAACCCTGATAGCGGCTGGGATCGATGCCGCAATTGGCCAGCACTTTGGGATGGACCAGGCCCGAGCCGCCCAACTCCAGCCAGTCATTGCCGTGGCCGAAACTGATCTTGCCCGGCACCGACCGGTCGCAGCGCATGTCCCATTCCAGGCTGGGCTCGGTGAAAGGGAAATAGCTGGGCCGGGCGCGCAGTTCGAGATCGTCGATCTCGAAAAAGGCTTTGCAGAATTCTTCCACCGTCCATTTGAGATGGCCCAGATGAATGCCTTCGTCCACCACCAAGGCTTCTACTTGATGGAACATGGGCGAATGGGTGGCGTCGGAATCCACGCGATACGTCCGCCCCGGCGAGATGATGCGGATGGGCGGTTTCTGCTTCAGCATCACCCTGACCTGCACTGGCGAGGTGTGGGTGCGCAGCACATGGGCGCTGCCGTCCGCCTGCGGCGCCACATAGAACGTGTCCTGCATCTGGCGCGACGGATGATCGGGCGGGATGTTCAGCTTGGTGAAATTGTAATCGTCATATTCCACGTCCGGGCCTTCGGCCACGGCGAAACCCATGTCGGCGAAGATGGCAGTGATCTCGTCCAACACCTGGGTGATGGGATGGATGCTGCCTTCCGGCTCGGGCCTGGGCGGCAGGCTCACATCCACGGTCTCGGTCTTGAGCCGCGCGTCCAGCGCCGCGTCGGTGAGCTCGGCCTTGCGCCCGGCGATGGCGTCGCTGACGGCATCGCGCAGACCATTGATCAGCGGGCCCTGGACCTTGCGTTCGTCCGGGCTCATCGCGCCCAGCGTTTTCAGCTTTTCGCTGACCGAGCCTTTCTTGCCCAGCGCCGAGACACGCACATTCTCCAGCGCCGCTTCGTCATGCGCGGCGGCGATCTCAGCCAGAATCTCGGATTGAAGCGAAGCGATGTCGGTCATGACCCAAGCCCCGAACGGAATCAGCGGCCCGCTTTCATAGCAGGCTGATGGACCTGATGGAGTTTGCTGTCAGGCTTTCGCCGAGCCTGCCTGATCCACCAGAGCCTTGAAGGCGACGGGCTCGTGGATGGCGAGGTCGGAAAGCACCTTGCGGTCGATCTCGATACCGGCGCCGGCGAGCCCGCTGATAAATCGGCTATAGGTCACGCCATGCTCGCGGCACGCCGCGTTGATGCGCTGGATCCACAAGGCGCGGAAGTTGCGCTTGCGCTCCTTGCGGCCGATATAATTGTGCTGCAGCGCCTTATCGACCGCGGCATTGGCCGTGGTGATGTTGTTCTTGCGGCGGCCGCGCATGCCCTTGGCCTGCTTGAGGACCTTCTTGCGGCGGGCATGGCTGGGTACGGAACGGGGAGTGCGTGACATGATCTATCCCCTCAACCGTACGGCATCCAGCGCTTGACGCGCTGAGTTTCGGATTCGGACAGGACCGCGGTGCCGCGCAGGTCGCGCGTGCGGGCCGGCGAATTGTTGATCAAGCGGTGGCGCTTGCCGACCTGATGGGTCTTGATCTTGCCATTGGCGGTAAATTTGAAGCGCTTTTTAGCGCCCGACTTGGTCTTCATTTTGGGCATTTTTGCTCTCCTCAGGGAGCCTCAAAGGCTCCGGTGCTTTCATGGGTCGCCACGGCATGCCCTGCCGGGCGGCCCGAAAGAGGGCGGGTTCTATCTGGAGTTAGGCCTGAAAAGCAAGCGGGGAGGGCAGCTTGCCGCCAAAGGAAATTTATTTCTGACGGGCGCTATCAGGTCCCCTTCCGAGGTCCCGGGTGGGCGAGGCCGATGACGTGCCGGTGACCCGGAAATCCCCGGATTTGCTCCCGCCCTCGACCAGTCTGAAACCCTCCGCCGCCAAGCCTCGTTTGAGCAATTCGCGCACCGCCGCAGCCCGGCTTGGCATGCGCCGCTCAAACCGCCAACTGTCCAAAACGGTCAGCTCCTCCGAAGTCAGCATGATCTGCAGACGCTCGCCACGCGCCAAGTCGTTCATGACTGAAAAGCCTCCTTAGCCTCACAATGAGTAAACTGAGCATGGAACATCTGGTTCCATTCTCAAAGCGCTTTTTCGGAGACGCGCATGGATTGCTCCATGATGCTGATATGCCTGGGGAATCTTCCGTGCCGGGAAATGGCGGGACCGCCCGAACCTCGCCATATTCGCACTCCTATTATGGTGGTCTTGTTCTCGATGTGGAAAGCCAAGGCATTGAAACTTCTTCAGAATTTGTCTTTCTGGCTGTTCTGGCCTGGGCTCGCGCTGGTCGTCTGGGGCGAATTGACCCCGCACCCGCCCGATTTGAGTTCGATTTTGGCCTGGGACAAAGCGCAGCATTTCATCGCCTATTTTGGCCTCGCCGCCATGGCCACCATGGTGCTGGGCCTGAACCGCCGCCTGGCCGTGGCGATCCTGGGCGTGATCCTGCTGGGCGGAGGGTTGGAAATCCTCCAAGGCTATACTGGCCGCGATCCCGATATTTTTGATTTCGCTGCCAACATATTTGGCGCGCTCGGTGGCACGGCGGTCGGCACCTTGTGCTGGATCGCCTTGCGCGGACGCGTGCTTGTTGACCGCGGGGCCTCTGATTAGCTTCCCCTGATTAGCCTTCCAAAGTCGGCGGACGCATTTCAGGCGGGGATCGCATGTTCGAGGAATTCAAGAAATTTGCGATGCGCGGCAACGTGATCGACCTCGCAGTCGGTGTGATCATCGGCGCGTCCTTCACCGGCATCGTCAACTCCCTGGTCAAGGATGTGATCATGCCACCGATCGGCGCGGCGTTGGGCGGCGTGGATTTCGCGAATTTCTTCTTCGTGATCAAGGGCGACCGCGCCGTGGATACGCTGGCCGCCGCCACCGCCGCCAAGGACGTGACCATCAATTACGGTCTGTTCGTCAATGCGGTGATCAATTTCCTGATCGTTGCTTTTGTCCTTTTCATCCTGCTCCGGCAGTTGAACAAGCTGGTGGCGCCCAGCCCATCCACGGAAGCGGCTCCGCCGCCGACGGAAGAGATTCTGCTTTTGCGCGAAATCCGCGACAGTCTGAAAGCCAAGGGATGAAAGCCTTTGGCCTTTCAAGCTTGCTCTTTCTCCTGGCGCCGCTTCCGCTTGCCGCCCAGATCAGCCCCAATGTGGCCACGCCCGACGCGGCTGCGTCAGGGGTTCTTTCGGTCTATGGCAGTTTTCATCCCTCGGACGGCATTCCCGATATGGGGGCACGGGCGCGGCTTCAGCCTTATCTCTCACCCGCGCTGAACAGGCTTTTGGCTTACGCCGCGGCGGCACAGGCGCGCTTCTCCGCCAAGATCAAGGATTCGCCGCCCCTGATCGAAGGTGACCTTTTCTCGTCCCTGTTCGAAGGCGCGACCCAGTCCAAGCTGCAGGCTTGCGCCATCAGCGGCAACCAGGCGCGCTGTCCGGTCGCCTTCACCCATGCGGGGTTGAAAGGCAACGCCACGAACTGGACCGACACGCTGCTTCTGGTGAATGCGCCTGGGGGCTGGCGGGTGGACGATATCGCTTATGGCGGCGGCTTTCAGTTCGGCAATACCGGCCGGCTCAGCGACACGCTCAAGACCGTCACTGGCGAAGCGCCATAAGAGTAACCATATCAGGGCGGATCCCGAATAAGCGGCGAAAGGAAACCAAATGACCATCGATAAGACCGGAAAGAGCGATAGCGATTGGCGCAAGGAACTGACACCCGAACGCTATCGGGTGCTGCGCCAGCACGGCACCGAGGCGCCCGGCGCCAGCCCGCTCAATCATGAAAAACGCGCTGGCGAATTCCTCTGCGCCGGCTGCGGCGCCGAACTGTTCCCGTCAGGCACCAAATATGAAAGCGGTTCGGGTTGGCCCAGCTTCTATGCGGCCATGCCCGAGGCGGTGGAAATCAAAAGCGACACCAGCCACGGCATGACCCGCACGGAGGTCAATTGCGCCCGCTGCGGCGGCCATCTGGGCCATGTCTTTCCGGACGGGCCACAGCCCACCGGCGAGCGCTATTGCATCAATGGCGCGGCGCTGAACTTCAAACCCGAAGGCCAGTAACCAACTGGATCCCGGCGCCGCGCCGTAAGGAGCGGCGGCCAGGAAAAGTGGACACCGGGTTTCCGTCCGGCCGCGCGACATCGATAAAGCTGCGTCGCTGAATTTCAAGCCGGAAGAACGTTAGAAAAGAAAAAGGCCGCTGCCCAAGCCGGCGCGGCCCTTTCACGAAAATGCAAAATTATTCGGGCGCCTTGGAGTGGCTGCGCGCTTCTTCTTCAGCGGCGCGCAACGAAGCACCTTCCGGGCCTTCCAGCGCGGCTTCGGCGTCCTTGCCCATGGCGGGGATTTCAGCGGAGTGGCGCTTCACGAAAGCGGCCTCGTCCTTGAGGAAGCTGCGCGACGCTTGATAGTCGCCTTCGCCGACTATCTGTTTCTTCTTCTTGGGCGCGGCTTTCCTGGTGGCTTTCTTGGCCACCTTGGCTTTCGGCTTGCTGCGGGCGGCTCTTTTTGGCTTCCTCGCCTTGCTCTTTTTCGCTTTGCTTTTTCTCGCTTTGCCGCGCGAAGCGGCGGCGGTGCGGCGGGTGGATTTCTTGGCCTTTTTCGTCTTCGATTTCTTTGCTTTGGCTTTTCTTGCCTTGGACTTTTTCGCTTTGGCCATGGATCACTCCGTTCAAATGGAAATCAAGCTTATGCGCGTTGACTGCAACGGGCGAGCGTTTTGATTTGTTCCAGCGCAGGGAGTTTTGGCCTCTGGCGTCCGCGCGCTGGCGCTACGGACCACTCGTCGCTCATGGGCTGTTGGTGCCCACATCGCTCCTCGCTCGCGACCAAAACTCCCTGCGCTGTAATAATTCCAGCCTCAGCGGTCCATCGCCAGCCGCTCCATCAGCCATGATGCCGCTGGTCCGGGCGGTGTGTCCCGGCGGTGGGTGGTGTGGAAGCGATATTGCGCATTGTCCCAGGCATCGATGGCGAGCCTGACCAGCCGGCCGCGCTTGATGTCATCCGACACCATCGGCTTGGGCATCGAGCCCCAACCTAGCCCCGCGAGCAGAAGCGCATGCTTGGCGCCCAGATCCGCCAGCCGCCAGCTTTTCATCGCCACCACCCCGAAATCGCGGTCCCGGGTCAGAGATGAACGATCGGTGAGAACGAGTTGGACATGATCGCGGGCCTCGGCGCTTGTCACTTTCTCCATGCTTGCCAAAGGATGATCGGGATGCGCCACCGGGATCAGCTTGACCGATCCTGCCGGTCCCCGCACCAGAAGATCATTTGAGTGCTCCAAGGGTCCTGACACACCGAACATGGCGGAGCCCTCAAGCACCGCCTCCGTCACCGCCCCCAATCCTTCCACCTGAAGGCGCACGCCCACGGTGGGATACTGGCGGTGGAAATCGTCCAATGCCTTGACCAGCAATTTGGCGGGCAACATCACATCGACCACCAGGCGGACTTCTGCTTCCAATCCTTGAACCAGGCCCCGCGCTTTGGCGATCAATCCATCCAAGGCAATTGCCAGCCCCCGTCCATCGGCAAGAATGGCGCCCCCCGCGTCGGTGAGGCGAGGTTTGCTGGCGCCGGCCCGGGTAAACAGGGTGAGGCCTAGCTGGCCTTCCAGATTGGCGATGGCATAGCTCACCGCCGAGGTCGCCCGGCCCAGCTTGCGGCCAGCGGCGGCAAAACTGCCGGTTTCCACAATGGCCAGGAAAACCGAGATTTGATCCAGGGTGGGGGAGCGGGGCTCCATTCGAAATTCCTGAACAGAAGGTTCAATAATATCCCAATTATCAGAACAAGCCAGCCGCGCCATATTCCGTTTTCCCGAGAACCGCCTGGAGGACCCAATGGCCAAGATCCTGATCGCTTTCTATTCCCGCACCGGCACCATTGAAGGCCTGGCCAAGGCGATAGCCGAAGGCGCCGAGGCGGCGGGCGCTGAAGTTCGCCTGCGCCGGGCTCGCGAGCTGATCGGCCATGACATCATGAGTTCGGTGCCGGGCTGGAAGGAATCCGCCGAAGCCATGAATGCCCGCTATCCTGCGCCGACCGTGGAGGACGCGGAATGGGCCGACGGGATCATATTCGGAACGCCCACGCGCTTCGGCTCAGTGTCGTCCGAATTGAAGGCCTATATCGACGGGCTGGGCGGGCTTTGGGCCAAGGGCGCCCTCAACGGCAAAGTGGGCTCGGCCTTCGCCGGTTCGGCCACGCCCCATGGCGGCAACGAATCCACCATCATCTCGCTCTACAATCCGCTGGCGCATCTGGGCATGATCATCGTGCCCACTGGTTACGCGGACGCCGCCATGTTCAAGGGCGCGGGTACGCCTTATGGCGCCAGCGTCGTGTCGGGCAATCCGCCGTCCGGGCCCACCGCCGATGAGCTGGAGGTCGCCCGCCACCAGGGCCGCAGAGTTGCGAAAGTGGCGGAGGCCCTGCGCGCCCAAGGGAAATGAACAAGGGCAATTGAATTTACCGCACACACCGGGCTTGCTGGGGCTGGACCGCCCCAAGTGAGCAAATCCCGTGAGCGAATCTCTCTATCTTGAAGATGTCTTTGTCGGGCAGCGTTTCGTCACCGCCTCGCATCTATTGACCGTGGACGAGATCAAGGCGTTTGCCAGCGCCTATGACCCCCAGCCTTTTCATACCGACGAGGAAGCAGCCAAGGACAGTTTCTTTAAAGGCTTGGCGGCCAGCGGTTGGCACACCGCCGCCATCTCCATGCGGCTGCAGGTGGACAATGGCCCCAAGATCGCGGGCGGGATGATCGGCGCGGGCGGCGAATTGTCCTGGCCCCTGGCGGCGCGGCCCGGCGACGAGATCCGGGTGGAAAGCGAAGTAATCGAAGTGAAACCTTCACGCTCCAGACCCGAGCGTGGTTTCGTTACGCTCCGGAGCGAGACCAAAAATCAGAAAGACGAAGTGGTCCAGCTCTTCATCGTCAAATTGCTGATCTGGCGGCGGCCCGAATACGGTTTTTGACCCCTCCTTCCGCTTCGATTAGACAGGAATGTGACGCTTGGTGAAAAAAGGGCGCGCATGCTTGACGATCTGAAGGCCAACAACCGCGCCTGGGCCGAGCGCATGGTCTCGCGCGATCCGGACTTCTTCAAGCGGTTGGAGCGCCAGCAGGGCCCGCAATATCTCTGGATCGGCTGCTCGGACAGCCGGGTTCCCGCCAATGAGATTGTCGATCTGGCGCCGGGCGAAATGTTCGTCCATCGCAATGTCGCCAATCTCGCCCCGCCCCAGGACGCCAATTACCTTTCCGTGCTGCAATTCGCGGTGGACGTGATCAAGGTCAAGCATGTGATCGTGGTGGGCCATTATGGCTGCGGCGGCATCGCCGCGGCAGTGGACGGCAAAAGGCGCGGATTGGTGGATCATTGGCTGCACCCCATCCGCGAAGTGGCCGGCGAGCACAAAGCCGAACTCGACGCCATAGCGGACCCGCACAAGCGCAATGACCGGCTATGCGAGCTGAATGTGGCGCGCCAGGTGAAGAACGTCGCCTCCGACCTGTTCGTGCAGGACGCCTGGGCGCGGGGCCAAAGCCTGCAAGTGCACGGCTGGGTCTATTCGCTGGCGACGGGGCTGGTGAATGATCTCAATGTGACGGTGGCCAACCCGCGGGATTTGAAATCATAGCCTGCGTTTAATCTATCACCATCACGTTGGCCGGCGTCTTGCCCTCGAAATAGCGTTGATAGGCTTGGGCGTAGCCGTTTTCCAGATTTCGGGTAAAGCGCGCGCTATCAAATAACGGTGCGCTGTCTCTCTGCACGGCAAGCTTCGTTTTCAATGCCGCAAGCTTTTGGGGATCGCGCGCAAGCTCCAAGGCCAGCCGTTCATATTCCTCCGCCGAATGCGTGACCAGTTCGGGAAGTCCGATCGCTCGCAACAGACTGGCCGCAACCCGCGCCGCAAATCCCTGGCCCGCCAGGGTGACAACCGGCAGTCCCGCCCACAACGCGTCGCTGGCGGTCGAGTGGGCGTTGTAGTGAAACGTGTCCAGGAAAAGATCAGCCAGGCGATGGCGGGCGAGATGTTCGGGCATCGAGACGCGCTCGGTGAAGACGATGCGATCCGGATCGATGTTCCGCTTCTGCGCTTCTTTCCGAAGATTGCATCTGGCCCATTCATTGGTGCCCTTTAACCACAAGACGCTGCCGCCCACCTGATCGAGCAGGCGCATCCAGACGTGGAATTCCTTGGCGCCGATCTTGTAGATATTGTTGAAGGAGCAGAACACCACGCCTTGTTCCGGCAAGCCCATCTCCTTGCGGGTCATCGGGCGGTCCGAGATTTCCCGTTCATCGTCGCTGGACATGTAAGTGTGGGGCAGATGGATGAGTTTCTCGGAATAATGTTCTTCGTCTCCTTCCGGCACCAGGGTCCGGTCGGCAATGATGTAATCCATGAACGGCGCGCCCCAGCTTCCGGGATAGCCCAGATAGTTGATCTGGATGGGCGCGGAGCGATAGGCAAATATATCGGAGCGCGCATTCTCGGTATGGCCCATCAGGTCAATGGCGATGTCGATGCCGTCCTTGCGCGCTCGTTCCGCGATCTCCCGGCTGCTTAACGTGCGCACATCGTGAAAAACTTCCACCGACTTTTGCGTACGCAGCCGCATTTCGTCGTCGGTATCAGGCCCATAGGAATAGGCATGGACCTCGAACTGCGAGCGGTCATGCAACTCCAACAGCTTCGCCATCAGATACATCACGGCGTGGTTGTGGAAATTGGCCGAGAAATAGCCCAGCCGGATGCGCGCTGGTTTGGCGGCGGGCGGCGCGAGGGGCGCAAGTTCGGAAATAGCGAAACGCTCCTTGACGAAGCGCTCAGCTCGGATGCGATGGCGCGCGGGTTCGTCCTCCAGCGACAACGACACAAAGGGCCGCACCGCCGGACCGTCCAGCCCCAATGCCGCAATCGTCGCTGCTTCAGCGGCAAGCGTGTCCCAATCACAGATCAACGCTGCCTGAAACAATTTCTGTCCATGGGCGTCGGCAAGATTGGGTTGGAGCGCCAGCGCCGCGGCAAAGGCAGCGTTCGATTCGGGATAGCGCTCGGCCTTTGCCAGCGATATCCCAAGTTGAACATGGGTGGTCGCATTTTGCGGCCTGAGCGCGAGTTTCTTTTGGAAACAAATGATCGATTCGTCGTGATGACCCATATGGCGAAGGAGAATGCCGAAATTGTCATAGGCCTCGGCAAAGTCTGGGTTGATCCCGATGGCTTTCTGATACGCAGCGACCGCGTCTCCGTCCCGGCCTCGGCTCTGAAAGGCTACGCCCAGGCTGTAATGCGCATCCGCATATCCTGGCCTGATGCGCACGGCGTTACGGAAACAGGCGATCGCGTCGTCCTGCCTACCGAGCTTGGCCAGCGCCTTGCCCAGATTGACATGAGTCTCGGCGATATCGGGCCGGACGCGAAGCGCCTTGGCATAGAATTCGATTGCCGCATCCCATCGGCCCAATCCGGCATTGGCGTTGCCCAGCAGATTCTGAACAAAGGCGATGTCCGGATATTGCCGCGCCAGGCTTTCGCCTTGCTCGACGACGGTGGCCAATTCGCCTTTCTGATAAAGCTCGGTCAGAGCCTGGAATTGCGCCGAACGGTAATCCAGCGCCGCCAGGCCATCCTTTGCGCGCGCATCGGCGGGGTTTTTCTCAAGCAATGCTTGATAGAGCTGCCTTGCTTGCTGGGTCTCGCCCCGCTGGGCCAAGGCCTCGGCCCGCTTTATCGCGTCGTCAGGGGAAATCGCCATAGCTGCTCTATACTTGACCTGCGGATTTTTTCAGCCTTTGACCGACATGAGTGCTCATCGTTGCCCCGGTGACGGCATTGGTAGATGAAGCGCGGACCATGATGGATTGTAACCGGAGTGTAGGCCGAGGACCGCGCGAAGCGCGAATAGCCCGAGTGCCTGCATAATGGCGCGCCCGACAGGATTCGAACCTGTGACCTCTGCCTTCGGAGGGCAGCACTCTATCCAGCTGAGCTACGGGCGCTTACGGGAAAGGCTATAGCCAAAAAGCTAAAGTGTCGCCAGCGCCCTTGTGACCACGCGCCGAGCCAGGGCGGACGCATTTGCTGAAGGAAGCGAAAGCCGCGCCGCCCTGAGATTGAGCCCAGGCTTGAAATCCGCCAAAATCCTGGCCACGCCGCAATCCCGCGCATCCGTTACTTTTCCCCGGCGGCCTTTGTCGATCTCCAGGATTCGCAATTTCCGGACCCTGGCCAGATCTTCGGTGGCGATGGCCCTGAGCATCGCGGCGGACCAGCTTGCCCCCGCCGCCGGATCGTCCAGGCTTATGCCATCTTCGTTTTCACGCGTCCGCCAGGCAAAGCCGAAGGGATTGAGCGCATGCACCAGCACCAGGCGTGTGCCTGGCAAAGGCATGGTCCGGCTGTCCAGCAATGCGGTGAGAATGTGCGATCCTGAAAACCCGGTTTCGCCATCGACGCCGGTGATCACCAGAAGCGCCTTGACCGCCTCGCGCGAACCGAAGGCGGCGGAATCGATAAAAAGGGGCTTGCCATCCGGGCCCCGCACCGTGGGATGTACGCGGGCGATGCTGTCGCCCTGCGCGTGCTCGCAGGCAGCGATGAAGGCCTTGCGGGCATCGCGATAATCCTTGGCAAAAGACGCTTCTGCTTTGTCCGCCATTGCCATTACTCTAGCGCTGTCCGTAGGGAAGAAAAGATGACGCGGTTTGGCACGCTCGAGGCGTTACGCGCCCGCCCCATCGCCGATCAGTCGGCGGCGCGCGGGGCGCGCAAGGACTTCCGCACGCGGGTCCCCATCCGCCGTGACAATGAACTGTTCGGTGAGGCGGTGGTCGAGGCGCAAGACTTTGGTCTCAAGGGCGCCAATTATTATGCCAGCGCTTTCAACCCGCCTTACTGGCAGCCCATTGCGGGCGCGACCGACAAGCTTTTTTTGCGCCGTACGGTGGCGGAGAAATTGCGCAAGGTGACCACGCGCGCGAACCAGGCCGGGCTGGAATTGTTCCTGTTCGATGCCTGGCGGCCGCGGGCAGTGCAGGCCTATTTCCATGATGTGTGGATGCCGGGCGAACTCAAGCGCCGCGATCCCACCTTGGAAGGCGCGCGCCTGACAGAAGAAGTGGAACGCTATTGGGCGGCGCCAAGTGCGGACGCGGATTCTCCCGCACCCCATGCCACTGGGGCAGCGGTCGATCTCACCTTGCGCTGGAAAGACGGCGAGACCTTGTGGATGGGCTCGCTGTTCGATGACGCCACCGCGCTGGCGGCTCGCGACCGGTTCGAATCGCTGGCGCCAGACAATTTCTCATTCTCCGACCATGAGGCGCAGGCCAATCGCCGGCTGTTGCATTGGCTGATGACGGAAGAAGGCTTTGCCGGCCATCCCGAAGAATGGTGGCATTTCTCCTGGGGCGATCAATTATGGGCGGCGCTCACCAATGCGCCAGCCGCGCATTACGGGCTGGTGCTGATTTGATAGTCGCCCAATGCGCGGGCGAAGAAGAATTTGTGCGGGCCGTGAAGGGTTGTAATTGGAATCTGCGAGGCGAGGGCCGCGTGAGCGGATAGCCCGAGCCTTGCATCAATGCAGAACTCGTAGCGCCACCTGGGCGAGAAGAATTTTTGCGCCCTTATGGCCCAAGGCGCGGTCGGTCACGCCTTGAAGCCGTTCCGCGATCGCGCTCACATCGGGCTGGGTGGTGGTGCGCACGGAACTGGCGGTAAAGGCCATCAGGTTGCGCACATAGGCATCGCGCAACACTGGAAGCGAGCGGCTGGCAATAGTCCGCAGGCCGGCATCGGGCACGTCCAGCCCTATGCCGATCATCAGCATGCCCTGGGCGCGATCATCATCCACGATGGTTGCGTAGATGGGATCGAGCGAAAGGTAGCTCTTGGATTGGGTGATCTTGTGCTCGGGCGCCTTTTTGGCGCTGTCATCGTCGTCGGCGTGCGCCGCCAACGTGAGAGCCGCCAAAAGCCCAAGACTCAGAACGGGGAAGCGTGATCGCATGGCTGTTAACTAAGCCACGGATTGGTAAACCAGGGCCTAACGCAAAAAGGCAGACTTATTAAGTGGATGCTAACAAGGGCGGATCGGTTCGGTCCCAACCGGGCGGTTGGTGGAGCTGAGCGGAATCGAACCGCTGGCCTCCTCATTGCGAACGAGGCGCTCTCCCAACTGAGCTACAGCCCCGAACCGGTCCCAGCCTGGAAATCCAAGCAGGGGCGAGGGTTTTAGGAATAGCCGCTCTACCCGTCAAGCAGGGCCGATCAGAACAGGTTCCCGCGCTTGCGGACTGCCCGGAACCCTCGCTACAAGTCACCCATGGCCAATCCCGTGATCGCCCTGATCAACCTGCTGCTCAACCTCTATTGGTGGGTGGTGATCATCGCCGTGATCGTGAGCTGGCTGATCGCCTTCAATGTGATCAACACCTACAACAATTTCGTGCGCAGCCTGCTCCGGGGCCTGGAAGCGCTCACCGAGCCGGTGTTCCGCCGGGTGCGCAAGGTGGTGCCCCCCATGGGCGGGCTGGATCTTTCACCCCTGGTGGTGCTGGTGGTGATCTGGTTCCTCCAGTACAGCCTGTTTTGGGCGTCCAACCGCTTCGGTTTCTGAGTCTCATGGCCGGCATCATCATTGACGGCAAAGCCTCCGCCGCGCGTCTTCGCGAAAAGATCGCCGCCGAAGCCGCGCGGCTGAAATCCCAGCATGGATTGGTGCCGGGCCTCGCCACCGTGCTGGTGGGAAATGATCCCGCGTCCGAAGTCTATGTGCGAAATAAGGGCAAGACAGCCGAGGCGCTGGGCTTTAAGTCGGTGCACAGCACGCTTCCCGCCGACACCAGCCAGGACACGCTGCTGGCCAAGGTGCGTGAGCTGAACCAAGACAAAAGCGTGCATGGCATCCTGGTGCAGCTGCCGCTGCCCAAGCATCTCAATGAAGCCCAAGTGCTGGATGCGCTCGATCCCGCCAAGGATGTGGACGCGCTCACCCCCACCAATGCCGGCTTGCTGCTCTCGGGCCGCGCGCATCTTGTCTCCTGCACGCCGGCGGGGGTGATGCTGTTGTTGAAGGAATATGTGGGCGACATTTCCGGCAAGGATGTGCTGGTGATCGGTCGCTCGCTCCTGTTCGGCAAGCCCGCGGCGCAGTTGTTGCTGGCTGCCAATGCCACCGTGACCATGGCGCATTCGCGCTCCCGCGATCTACCGGGGATCGCGCGGCGCGCCGACATCCTGGTCGCCGCCATCGGCAAGCCGGAATTTGTGAAAGTCGATTGGATCAAGCCCGGCGCCACCGTCATCGATGTGGGCATCAACCGCGTCGCGGCCGAGGGCGGCAAGACCAAATTGGTGGGCGATGTGGATTACGAAGCCGCCAAGGAAATCGCCGGCGCCATCACGCCGGTTCCGGGCGGCGTGGGCGCGATGACCATCGTCTGCCTGATGCAAAACACGCTGATCGCGGCCTGCGCCCAGAACGGGTTGCCTTCACCCAAGCGCTAATGCAGGGCTCGGGCTGTTCGCTCGCGCGGCCCTCGCCCTGCAGATTCTGATTAAAATCCCTCACCGTCAGCGCCACGCTCCGCTAAATGGCGGCTTGGGTTCGTTCGTCCGCCACGCCGGGACGACCCCTGCAATGTGAAGCTAGAGCTTCTCTCTCAAGCTTTTGGCCAGATCGTCGGGCGAGGCGGCTTCGTCGTAAAACGACACCAGCTTGCTATCAGGCCCCATCAGATAGATCACGCTGGAATGATCCATGCTGTAAGTGCCGCCTTGAAGGGGCTGTTTCTTGGCGAAGACCCGGTATTCCTTTTCCACCGGTGCGATCTGGTCCGGCGTGCCGGTAAGGCCCACAAAGCGCGGCCCAAACGCGGCGAGATATTTTTTCAAGACCTCAGGATTGTCACGAGCGGGATCGATGGTGATGAAAATGGGCACGATCCGGTTCTGCGCGGTGCCAAGCTTGTCCATCGCCGCCGCCATAATCGCCAAGGTGGTGGGGCAGACATCGGGACAAAATGTGTAACCGAAATAAATGAGCTGGAATTTGCCCCGAAAATCGGTGCTGGAGCGCGGGCGGCCGTCCTGGTCGGTCAGCGCATAAGGCCCGCCCACGGCGATCTGGCCGCTCACGATTGTGTGCCCGAGTTGAGGCAGTATATCGCTCTCATGCCACAACGCTCCCCCCGCCACGCAGGCGGCCAGAAGCAGATAGGGGATCAGGGCTTCCTTGGTCTTGAACATGGCATTTTCACTACCCTCTCCGGCCTTCCCATCGCAAGGATAGGTGAGGCTTGGCCGGAACCTGCCTTCCCCGCGCATGCAAAGCATGCTGGCGGGGGAGGTG